>OBLU010001943.1_pt1 | contig 19109 bp, 20 predicted proteins | sample 1518681 | NCBI WGS metagenome assembly OBLU01 (sample SAMEA3539304, study PRJEB22396) | soil metagenome | biome: tundra; feature: field; material: soil | place: USA | collected 2010-05 | depth 0.15 m | reverse complement strand
TGAATCGGACTGGGACTGTACCCAGCAACCAGGGACATCTTTATCGCAAAAGTGCTTAAAAATAGGGATTTCTGGAAAGTTTCCCAAAGCGATGTGATTTTTCTCAGTAATTCACCGGTTTTTGTACGTCCCTCCGATCCGTCGTGATGTGAAAAGGGTGGTTTTTGGCTTATTTAGGGCACTTTATCCGGTCATGGCCCCGAATGTGGATTTTCACTCCGGTCGAGGCGCAACCGTCATTTTCCGCTCAATTTCTTGCACTCGGGCGGTGGCCCCTTACCGGCCTAACGGCGTGTGTCCTAATTCGACGCACCGGTTCGCCTGGACCGACTGAGTCGCCGGTACTTGCTCACCGTCCGCATTACCAGGCTTTCACCTGGCGCTGCCCGGTCCCGTCCCAGGGCTCTTACCTCTTTCGAGACTTGTACGGGTAGCGAACGGCTCTTCCCGCGTGCTTCACGGCGCAGGGTTCACTGCGCCGAAGCGCCGCGAATTCACTACCGACGGTACTGGTGTGGGGTGACGCACCGGATCTGGCCGAGGGCAGGAAATAGAACACACGCTCTAAGGAAAGGGCTCGTCGCCAGGTCCAGCCTCGGCGCCGCTTGGCGAGCACCTCCGGGCGGCGAAACTAGAACCCCCTCGTCGCCGGCGACCGCTGGTCGACCGTCACGCGGTTCTTCGTGCACGCACTCGTCACCGAGGCCCGTTAGGTATGTTCGAAAACCGAGCTACCCGATGAAAACCGGTGGTTCGTGCGCGCTGGTGGTGCGAGAAACGGCGAGATCACTGGTCTTTAAAGGGCCTCCGGGACCGGTCTCGTAGAATGACCAGGTGTCTAACTTCGTTGATGCCGCCCAACTTCACGCCAAAGCCGGCGACGGAGGAGCCGGTTGCGTCAGTTTTCGCCGCGAGGCCCACGTGGCCAAGGGGGGACCCGACGGCGGCGACGGCGGCCGTGGCGGCGACATCTGGATCGTTGCCGATCCCAACCAGGCTTCATTGTTGGGTTTTCGCGACCATCCCTTTCGCCGCGCCACCGACGGCCAGCACGGCACTTCTAAACGCCAGCACGGATCGCGCGGAAAAGACGTCACGGTAAGCGTTCCCGTCGGCACCGTGGTCTTCAGTCAGCAAGGTGAACTCTTAGTAGACCTGCTCGGACCGGGCGACAGGTGGCTCTGCGCGGCCGGCGGCCTCGGGGGCGCCGGAAACGCCCGCTTTCTCTCCAATCAACGTCGCGCGCCGGCCTTCGCCGAGCAGGGTGAAACTGGCCAAGAGAGTTGGTACAACCTGGAGTTGAAGTTGCAGGCCGACGTGGCCCTCATCGGGTTCCCCAACGTCGGTAAGTCGACGCTGATTTCGCGGGTGTCGGCGGCGCGGCCCAAGATCGCTGACTATCCCTTCACCACGCTGGTGCCCAATCTCGGCGTGGTGCGCGTGGGATCTCGAACGGCCCGTCCCGGCGACGCCACCGAATTCGTGATGGCCGACGTTCCCGGTCTCATCGAGGGCGCGGCGCTGGGACGCGGACTTGGTCACGACTTCCTGCGCCACGTCGAGCGCGCGCGGGTGCTCTGCGTGCTGCTCGATCTTTCCGAGCTCGCCCTTTACAGCCCCCAAGAGCAACTGGAGATCCTGCTGCGTGAGCTCGGTGACTACCAGGCCGATCTCATTTACCGCCCGCGCGTGGTGGTGGGGTCCAAGGGTGACGTCGCGGCCTACGAAATGGCCGGGGTCGAGACGATCTCGTCGGTAACCGGGGAAGGTATCGAAGAACTGGTGTCGACCCTGGCCGGTCTGGTGGTGCAGGTGCGTCGAGAAGAGGCCGATCGCTTAGAGCACGCCGTGGTGGTGCACAAGCCGTTGCCCGACGAGATCTCGGTGGAACGATCGGGCCCCGTAAGTTGGCTGGTCGAGGGACGACCGGTGCTTCGCGCCGTGCGCTTCCAAGATCTCACCGACGACGAAGCATTGGCGGAGATTGTGCGCCGTCTTCGCGACTTGGGCGTGGACCGTCTGTTGAGCCGGGCCGGCGCGAAAGATGGCGACGTGGTGAACGTCGGCCCTCTTTCGTTTGAATGGTGGCGCGACGACGTCGGCGCCGGTCTCGACCGGGGCGATCACCACCGCGCTACTCGTCGTGAACGACTGGCGCGACACGGCCGACTGAACGTCGACGAGGGCGATGATGGCTCGTAGCGTAGTGGTCAAGGTTGGTACGTCGTCGGTCACCGACGCGAGCGGTGGCGTGGATTACGGCGTGTTGGTCGATATCGCCAACGACGTGGCAAAACTTCGCGACGAGGGCTGGACCGTGGTGGTGGTCACCTCCGGCGCCATCACCGCCGGTTGGGCCGAGGTCGGCAAGGGCCGCCCGCGACCGAGCGACGCCGTGACCCTGCAGGCCGTCTCGGCGGTTGGTCAGCCCCTGTTAATGCACGCCTGGCGCAACGCGTTTGGTGAACTCAGCACCCCGGTAGGACAGGTACTGCTGGCGCCGCTCGACTTCTCGCACCGCGGTCAGTATCTTCACGCGCGCGGCACGCTCGAAGCGCTGCAGGCCTTGGGCGTCGTGGCGATCGTCAACGAGAACGATGCCGTCGCCGACGAGGAGATCCGCTTCGGTGACAACGATCGTCTCGCGGCGTTGGTCGCTAACCTGGTCCGCGCGTCGCACCTGGTCCTGCTGACCGACACCGACGGGCTGCTGACCGCCGACCCCCGTCTCGATCCCCAAGCGACCTTGATCGAGGAGGTCACGGCGATTGACGCCGAACTGTTGGGCCTGGCCGGCTTCAGTCGGTCGAGCGTGGGCAGCGGGGGAATGGCGTCCAAACTGGCCGCGGCCCGAATCGCCACCTGGTCGGGCATCACCACGGTCATTGCGTCGGCTCGGGCGCGCGAAGCGTTGGTGCGGGCCGTTAATCAGACGCCCGGTTTTGGCACGACATTTCTCGCGCGTAGCGGACGACTCTCGGCTCGCAAGGCCTGGATTGCTTTCGCGGTCGCCAGTCGCGGATCGCTCAGCATCAATGAAGGTGCACTTTCGGCGCTCGAGAATGACGGACGCAGCCTCCTGCGGGTGGGCGTTGAATTCCACGACGGTGCGTTCATGGAAGGCGACGCCGTGGAGATAAAAGGTCCCGACGCGCAGGTGGTCGCCAAGGGCCTGGTGCGCGTCAACGCCGACGCCTTTAACGACGGTGACGACGTGGTGGTACATCGCGACGATCTCGTGCTGCTTCGTAAGGTATAAATGACCTCCATTACGCTGAACATATGAAGAACAGCGGATTGGAGACCCAGGGCCGAGCCGTGCGCGAGGCCTCGCGTCAACTGGCCCAGTCGAGTGACGCCCAGCGCCGGGCCGTGTTGAGCCACGTCGCGGACCAACTCGAACAGCGCTGCGACGAGTTGGTCGAAGTGAACGCCACTGAACTGGAGGCTTACCAGGAGTCCGGGCCCGGACGGGACCGATTGTTGCTCAACAGTGCGCGGGTCGCTTCGATGGCGAGCGCGCTGCGCGATATCGCCCACGCCCCCGATCCCCTCAATGAAACGGTGGACCACGATACCAGGCCCAACGGTCTGCGGGTCGAACGGATGCGGGTGCCCCTCGGCGTCATTGGCGTGGTCTACGAAAATCGTCCCAACGTCACCAGCGACGTCGCCGGTCTGTGCGTGCGCAGCGGCAACGCTGCCTACCTGCGCGGATCGTCCTCGGCCCAGGCGACCAATCGGTTCATTGTGGGCCTTTGGCGCGAGGCCCTGGAAAAGGAGGGCCTGCCGGCCGACGCGGTGGCCTTGGTGCAGGATTCCTCCCACGAAACCGCCGCGGCCTTCATGCAGATGACCGACGTGCTCGATTGTCTGATTCCGCGCGGGGGACCGAGCCTGATCGCCGCGATGCGCGAGCACGCGCGGGTGCCCTACGTTCTCGATGGTGACGGCAATTGTCACATCTACGTCGATGAGTTCGCGGATCTCTCCAAGGCCCTGGCCATTGTGCGCAACGCCAAAACATCGCGTCCCGGTGTGTGCAACGCCGTCGAAACGGTGCTGGTACATCGCCAGGTGGCCCCGCGCTTCCTTCCCGAGATGGCCGCGTCCATGCCCGAAGTGGAGCTGCGCGCCGACCGGGAAGCTCGCGCGATCCTGCCGTTCGCGACGCCGGCGACCCAAGAGGACTTCGAAAACGAGTTCCTGGATCTGATTTTGGCCATCAAGGTCGTCGACTCATTCGACGGGGCGCTGGCCCACGTGGCTCGCTTCGGCACGGGCCACAGCGAGGCCATCGTGACCGAGAACCCGGCCCACGCCGAAGCCTGGATTCACCAGGTGGACGCCGCCGCCGTGCTAGTGAACGCCTCGACGCGGTTCATCGATGGCGGCGAGTTGGGCCTCGGGGGAGAGGTCGGCATTTCCACTCAGAAGTTGCACGCGCGCGGACCCATGGGGCTTCGCGAGCTGACGTGTTTGAAGTGGGTCGTTCGAGGAGAGGGACAGATTCGATGAGCACACTCGATCCACGCGAAGAACTCGCCCAGCGTCTGGGGCTCGACGGCGTGCCCCCGCCACGCTTCACCTCACCGGCCGACGTGCGCGAGCGTCTGGCCAAGCACGATTACTTGAGTGACGACGCCATTGCCTCGGTAACCTTTCTGGCCGATCGATTGGCGAAACCGGTGCTGGTGGAGGGTCCGGCCGGCACCGGCAAGACCGCGCTCGCCAAGGCCGTCGCCGACGGCATCGGGGCGCGGCTCATTCGTCTGCAGTGCTACGAAGGACTGGACGAATCCAAGGCGCTCTACGAGTGGAACTATCGCAAGCAGTTGCTCCGCATCCAGGCCGGTCGCCCCGATGGGGCCGGCACCGAGGACTGGAAGCATCTGGAAGAGGACATCTTCGCCGAAGAGTTCCTGCTGACGCGTCCCCTGCTCGAAGCCATTTCGGCGGTCGATCCGGTGGTGCTGCTGATCGACGAAGTTGACCGGGTGGAGCTGGAAACCGAAGCGTTGCTCCTGGAGATCCTTTCGGAGTATCAGGTCTCCATTCCCGAAATGGGCACCGTCAGGGCCAAGCAGATCCCCATGGTCTTTTTGACGTCGAACAACACCCGCGAACTCTCCGAGGCCCTCAAGCGACGGTGCCTCTATCTCTACGTGGCCTATCCCGACGTGCAACGCGAGCGCGACATCATCCTCTCGCGGGTGCCCGGTATTTCGTCGGCTCTGGCCGAGCAGATTGCCACGGTGGTGCGTTCGCTACGCACGCTCGACTTGAAGAAAGCACCTTCGGTCGCCGAGACGCTCGACTGGGCCCGCACGCTGGTGGTATTGGGAAGAAAAGAGATTGGCGACGAGGACGCCGCGGCGACCCTGCACATCTTGTTGAAGTACCAGACGGACATTGAGCGGGCCACCAAGGAACTCCTCGGTCGCTCGAAGCCCGTTGCTTGATCTACTCGGCGATTTCATCGCCGAACTGCGGGCCGCCGGTATTCCCGTGTCCATGAGCGAACACGTCGACGCCGCCCGGGCAGTCGAAGTGATCAATCTCGGTGATCGGGCCATGGTGCGCGGTTCGCTGGCCGCCACCCTGGTCAAGGACGGCGACCATCTGCCGGTCTTCTACACGGCCTTCGACGTCTTCTTCGCGTCGCGTTCGTTCCAGAGTGTCGAAGACCTCCTTAATGAGGTGATGAACCAGGACAACAGTGAGATGAACCGCGAAGGCGCCACCGGTGCCCAGGCGCCGGGTCAACCGCGCGGCCTGGGCGGCGGCTCCTCGTCCTCGCTCTCGGCCCAAGAGCTGGCCGAACTTCTCTTTCGCGCGCTGCGTGACGGCGATCAGGAATCGCTGCGCGAAGCGGCCAGCGAGGCCGTTACCCGCTACGCCGGCATGGAGCCCGGTCGGCCGGTCGGCGGGACCTACTACCTTTACCGAACGCTGCGCAGTCTCGATTTGGACAGCCTCGAACAGCGCTTGCGTCAACTCTCCTTTGACAAGGGGCCGACCAGTGATGAGCTGGCCCAGCGCATCTCGCGTGACGACGCCCATCACCGAGTGGAAAAACTGAAGGCCGAAATTGAACGGGTGATCAGAGAACGATTGGTCGACGATCGCGGCGCCGGCGCCTTGGCCAAGTCCGTGCGCAAGCCCCTGCCCGAAGACCTCGACGTGATGCACGCCAATCGAGACGAGATGGCCCAGTTGGAGCGCGCCCTTCGGCCTTTAAGCCGCAAATTGGCCGTGCGTCTCGCCCGCAAGCGCCGGCGCCGCCATCGCGGGCCGGTCGACCTTCGCCATACCGTGCGCCGAAGTCTGTCCACCGGTGGCGTGCCGATCGATCTTCGGTTCAAGCCACCTCGCCCGACCAAGCCCGAAATCATGGTCGTCGCTGACGTCTCCGGCTCGGTGGCCTCCTTCGCGCGATTCACTTTGCACCTGGTGCACGCGATCAGTTCGCAGTTCTCCAAGGTGCGCAGCTTCGTCTTCGTCGACGGCCTCGACGAGGTCACCCGTTTCTTTGAAGAGGCCGACGATCCCAGCGATGCGGTCGCTCGCATCAACGCCGAGGCCGACGTCATTGCCTTTGACGGACATTCGGACTACGGACGGGCCCTGATGAGCTTCCACGAGCGTTTCGCCGACGACGTCACCACGCGCACGACCATCTTGATCTTGGGCGACGCGCGTAATAACTATCACCAGGCCCACGCTGAAGTGTTGGCCGATCTTCGTTACCGGGCCAAGGCCGTCTACTGGTTGAATCCCGAACCGACGAGCTACTGGAACAGCGGTGACTCGATCGTCGATCAGTACGCGCCCTACTGTGAGCGCGTCATTGAGTGCCGAACCCTTCGACAGTTGGAGGCCTTCGTGGGAGAACTGGCGTGAGCCCCGTGAGTCCTCCCGATGGGTTTCGAACCCGCGGCGATGTGCCGACCGGCGCCCGGCTGGTGCTCATTCGCCACGGCGAGGCGTACTGCAATGCCCGAGGCGTGGTGGGAGGGCCGATTGGCTGCGGCGGACTCACCCCGCTCGGTCGCGCGCAGGCCGAAGCCCTCTGCGAACGGCTCATGAAGAGTCGCGAGTTCGACGACGCGGTGGCGCTCTACACCTCGGTGCTGCCTCGGTCCATTGAGACGGCCCGCCTCCTTAGTCCGGGACTGCCCGACACTTTGGTGCCGGTAGAGGACTGTGATCTGTGCGAGCTGCATCCCGGCGAGGCCGACGGACTCACCTGGGAAGAGATGGTGTCGAAGTTTGGTGGTCCGGACTGGGACCAAAATCCCGACGCACCCTTTTCGCCGGGCGGCGAATCGTGGACCGGTTTTTACGAACGTTGCCGCAAGGTGCTTAACGAAATCGCGGCCCGTCACCCGGGGCAACGAGTGATCCTGGTCGTGCACGGAGGAGTGATTGAACAGGCTATGAAGATGGTCGAAGAGGACGAGCCGGCCAAGCGTCTGGGACTGCGTACCGAGAACTGTTCGATGACCGAAATCGAGTTCGACGGCCCGCGCTGTCGGCTACTTCGCTACAACGACCTGGCGCCGTTGGCGGCCAGGTAGGCCTGCAGGAATTCGGCCACGTGAAAAGCCATGTCCAAACTCTGGGTGGCGTTGAGACGGGGATCACAAATGCTGGTGTAATTCGACGTGAGGTCACCCTCGTCAAATCGTGAGCTGCCGCCGAGACACTCGGTGACGTTGTCCCCGGTCAACTCCACGTGCAGTCCTCCCGGCCACGTGCCGAGGGCTTGATGTAGTTCGAAGAACTGACTGGTCTCGGACAAGATGTCATCGAAGTGGCGCGTCTTCTGGCCGCCCTGGGCAATGAAAGTGTTGCCGTGCATGGGGTCACAGGTCCACAGCACGTGACGGCCGTCGTGGCGCATGGCCTCGACCAGCGGCGGTAAAAGTTCGCCCACCCTTTGATGGCCCATGCGCGAAATCAGGGTCAGTCGGCCCGGGATGTTGTCGGGGTTCAACGTGTCGGCCAACGAGCGCAGTTCGTCGACGCCCAAGTGGGGGCCCACTTTGATACCGAGGGGATTGGCCACACCGCGCAAGAACTCCACGTGGGCGCCGTCCATTTGGTGGGTACGGTCGCCCACCCAGAGCAGGTGCGCCGAGCAGTCGTACCAGTCGCCGGTTAACGAGTCGCGTCGGGTGAGGGCCTGCTCGTAGGGCAGAATCAGCGCCTCGTGACTGGTGTAGAAGTCCACGCCCTGTAGGGCGAAGTCATCGAGCAGGTCGATGCCGCAGGCCTTCATGAAGAGCAGGGCCCGTTCAATTTCGTCAGCCACCATGGAGTAGCGCTTGCCTTCCAACGAGTTGGCCACGAACTCCTGGTTCCAGGCGTGCACCCGTGAAAGGGCGGCGAAGCCACCGGTGGTAAAGGCCCGCAGCAAGTTGAGGGTGGCGACGCTTTGGTGATAAGCCCCCAGCAGCCGCTCGGGGTCGGCGCGACGGGCCTGCGCGGTGAATTCCTCACCGTTGACGATGTGGCCCCTAAAGGCGTCCAGCCGTAGGCCGTCGCGTTCTTCGAAGTCCTCCGAACGGGGCTTGGCGAACTGTCCCGCAATGCGCCCCACCTTGATAACGGGAACTCCGGCGGCGTAAGTGAGCGCGACCGCCATCTGCAAGATGACCTTCAACTTGTCGCGAATGGCGTCGGCCGATCCCTCGTCAAAGGATTCGGCGCAGTCGCCGGCCTGGAGCAAAAACGCTTTGCCCTCGGCGACTTGGCCGAGGTGTTCTCGAAGGCGACGAACCTCACCGGCGAAGACCAAGGGCGGCTTGGTGGCCAGTTGCGCTTCCACGCGCGCGAGGTGGTCGGTGTCGGGCCAGGTCGGGCTCTGGGAGATCGGGCGCGAGCGCCACGAAGCGGGTACCCAGTCGTTGGTCTGCTCGGCCATTAGTCAATGGTAATTGCTTAATGATGAGGGGACCATCGCCCCGTAGTCTGGCAACGTGACAATTCGGCGACTAGGTCTCTTCGGGGGCACCTTCGATCCGCCCCATTTCGGTCACGTAGCCGCCCTCGAAGCGGCGGCCCGTACCAAGAATTTTGATCTCATCGAGGTCACCGTGGCCGGCGATCCCTATCTAAAGAGTGCGAAGGTGGCGCTGCGTCCGTCCGAGTTGCGCTTAGCAATGGCCCAGTTGGCCTTCGGTGGGCTCAACCTGGTGGAAGTGTCGGACCGCGAAATTCGACGGGCCGGACCGTCCTACACAATTGATACAGTTCGTGAACTTTTAGAAGTGGCTGACCAGGTCGACGTGATCGTTGGCGCCGACTTGGCCCCGCAGATCGACACCTGGCACGACGCGGCGATACTGCGCACCTTGGTGCGCGTGGGGGTGGTGCCCCGTCCGGGCGGATCCACCGAGGTGCCCGACGGATGGGAAAGTTACGAAATTCCCATGGATCCCGTGGACTTATCGAGTTCATTTATTCGTGAAGTACCGCCGACTCCGGAAAATTTGAGAAAATTCATACCGGCGTCAGTAATTCCGCTCTACCAGAGCTTGCGAGGCTAGAGTTTGTCCAGCATGGCAGTTCGAATCTTCGACTTGACTGAGACCCAGTCCTCGCGACTGACGGTTTTGGAAGCGGCGCCCCTAAGGCGCCGAGACTTGCGACGTACTAAGCAGCGCTACGCCGCACTTGGTATGGTCACCGTACTCGCTCCCTTCGTGGCGGCCCTGTGCGTGCTTGGGGTTACCCACTGAGTGAAACTACGAACAGTGGCGAGTTCGCTCGCAGCTCGTACACCGGATTTGTCACCACGCTCGTAGAGGCCGCGATGCGTGCCGCCGACGAGAAATTGGGCATCGACACGGTGGTGCTAGACCTTCGCGAACTGGTGGACTCCTTTGACGTGTTGGTCGTGGCCTCCGGTCGTAACGATCGTCAAGTGCGCTCCATCGCCGAAGAGGTAGAACGCGTGGTCGAGCTGGCCCTCGGTCTTAAGCCCACCCACGTCGAGGGTTGGACGGCGGGCGAGTGGATCGCGCTCGACTACGGCGACGTGATTGTGCACGTCTTCGACGAGGAATCGCGCGATTACTACGACCTCGAGCATCTGTGGAACGCCGCACCGGCCTATCGCTCCGAGCGCACCGGTTAGGGCTCGAGCAGGGACTGGCAGTCCTTTAACGTCGCCAGCGTCACGAACTTGCGGTCGGGTAACACCAACTGTTTGGCGGTGCCCGCCACTGAGAGCTCGATGCCGCCGGTCGCTCCGGCGTAGTAGGCGGTAAAGACCAGCTGTCCGATGGCCAGGACCTCTTTGGCCCGACCCAGCGCCACTAACGACTCCGAGATATCGATATAGGCGATCTTGCCCTTGACGGTGGCCTGAAGGACCAGGAGGTTCGACGGCAAATCGGAGGCGTAGCCGGCGAACTTTTCGATTTTGGTCGGTCCGACGATGAGTTGGTCGAGCACCGAGGTGAGCGTGGCCGGTGCGGTAACGATTCGACTGGACGGGGCCAGATGGCCCGTGGCGTCGACGATGTAGACGGGTTGAGTGACGAACCGGACCCGGCCATCATTGGTGCCGGGAATGGTCCGGCCGAGCAGGCCCAAGAGCCCCTGGCTGGACGGGATGGGAACCGGTTTCGTCGACGTCGGTATGAGGGTGCAACTGCTTAACAAGACCGCCCCTAGCACCAGCAGCAGAAGAGGACCGAATCTCCTCATTGGACCATGCCCTTTTGCAAGGGTAAAGAGATTTGAAATCTCGCGCCGCCCTCGGGACTTTCCTGGACCGCTATGGTGCCACCGAAGGTCTGGACGTGGTCGCGCACGAGGGCCAGCCCCAGCCCGGTGCCGCGCGCAATTCCGCGGTCGTGAGCGGCGCGCCCTCGAAAGAAGCGTTGAAAGACCTGTTCGTGTTCGTCGGCCGGCACTCCCTGACCAGCGTCGTCGACGTTGATTACCAGGGTTTTGTCGTCCACGAAGATTCGTATGACAACGGCGTCGCCGGCGTAGTGGTGCGCATTGTCGATGAGGTTCGACATGACTCGCTCAAAGCGCCGCCGGTCGACGTTGACCATGGGATCATGCACATCAGTCGCGACGGTGATCGGCGGCGCGTTCAGGCCGTGGTGCTGGGAGGCGGAGCGAACCGATTGACGGACCAACTCGACCGCCGACACGGTTTCCATGACCACCGAGGCGGCGCCGGCGTCGCTACGGGCAATTTCTAGAAGGTCTTCGACCAGCGACTGGAATACCGCGAGGTCGTCGACCAGTAGATCGAGACTTTGTTGGGCGACCGGCGAGAGATCGTCGCGGTGCTGGGAGAGCACCGTGGCGGTGGTGGCGAGCGTGGTTAGGGGCGAACGCAACTCGTGACTGACGTCGCTGGCGAATCGGGCGTCGCGTTCAAGCCGGTCGACCAGTTGGCTCACCATGGCATTAAAGGATTCGGTAAGTTGCTGCACCTCTCGGTCGGTGTTGTCAGTAACCAGACGGGTCGTCAGTTCACCGCCCGCGATGAGCGCCGCCGCCGCCGACACTCGCTCTAGCGGTCGCACGGTTCTGCGGGTGACCCAGAGACCTCCACTGATGCCGATGAGCAAAGTGAGAATGGCGCCGGCCCCCACCACCAAGAGCAGAAGGTTCAACGTGTGTTGAAGAGTCGTGAGTTGAAACACCTCGAAGAACTGGCTCTCCACCGAGGGAATGGGCACGCCCACCACGAATATCTCTTGACCGTCCACGTTGAGCGTCTGTTCGGTCGCCCGCCCGCCGTCGGCCGCATGGATCATGTTCTTAGAGACGTCGGTAGTGGCGGCCCCGCCACTTTCGGAAAGCCACTGGTTGTGCGTCTGAATGAGCACGTTCGAATCGGTGGCCTTTTCAATGGAGTTCAAGACGTTGGGCAGTTCGGGCGGTGAGGTGTACAGCGTGGTGCGCACCAGGGCCGCGTTGACGTAGACCTGACGTAGATCGGTCTGCTGCTGGTCGCTAACCAGGATGTGTTTGAGTCCGAAGTAGGTGAGCGACGCAAAGAAGGAACTTAGGATGAAGGCGCCTAGACCAAACGTCACCAGCAGTCGAAGTCGCAGACTCCGACGATGCATCAGAGCACCAGCTTGTATCCGGCTCCTCGGACAGTCACGAGATAGAGCGGATTCGAAGGATCGGGTTCGATCTTGGTACGCAGGCGACGGATGTGCACGTCCACCAATCGGCTGTCCCCGAAGTAGTCGTAACCCCAGACCCGCTCGAGAAGGTCCTCGCGGGACAAAATCTTGCCGTTGGCCGACGCGAGGTCGGTCAAGAGGCGAAACTCCGTGGACGTCAAGTGCAGTTCGGTGCCGTCGCTGTGTCGCACGACTCCCTCGTCGGGAATGACGTGAAGATTGCCCAACCCGAACGCCTTGGCGCTCTTCTCGGGTCGGCGGCGCAGGTGCGCTTTCACTCGGGCCAGCAATTCTTCGGGAACGAAGGGCTTGGTGACGTAGTCGTCGGCACCGGACTCGAGGCCGAGGACTACGTCGGCGGTGTCGTCGCGCGCCGAGACGATGACAATCGGCACGTCGCTGCTGGCTCGAATGGCCTGACAGGTCTCGAAGCCCGTCATGGCGGGCAACATGATGTCCACGATGGCGATATCGGACGTCATTCGATTAAATAAGGCGACGCCTACTTCGCCGGTGGGGGCGTCGTCAACAACGAAGCCTTCACTCTCGAACATCAATCGCAGGGCAATGCGGATGCGGTCGTCATCTTCCACAATCAAAATGCGAGGCACAACTCTCCTTTGTAATCTTTTTCAAGACTAGTGAGGTCGCGACGAACGCCCCTGTTGTCGTAGCCTGGAGATGTGTCGAAGGTAGAAAAAAACGCCCAGGCCCCAGAATCGTGGAACCTTGAGGGTTTTTACGCGACCTTAAGGGCCGCTGACCGATCTCCGTCAACATTGCGCGCTTACCGCAGCGACCTCGAGCAGTTCGTGACGTGGGCCGGTCAACACCACGGGCCAACGCCCGAGAAAATAACCAAGCGATTGCTGCGCGAGTATCTAGCCCACATGACCGCCCGCGGCGACGCGCGCACTTCCATCATGCGACGTCGCGCCTCGCTGCGCAGTTATTTCGTGTGGTTGGTGGAGCGTGGCTATCTTGCCGAAAGTCCGGCCGCTCGGCTCTTCGCTCCACGGCCCCCCGCCCAATTGCCAAAGATTGTCGTGCGCGAGCAACTCGACAGTCTGCTCGACGAAGACTGGGGCGTCGACGAATGGGCGACCATGGATCGGGCGGTCTGCGAGATTCTCTACGGTGCCGGTCTTCGCGTGAGCGAGTTGTGCGGACTCAATGTCAGCAGCGTGGACTTCAAGCGGGGTCTACTACGGGTGATGGGCAAGGGTCGCAAGGAGCGCATCGTGCCGCTGCACGCGCGCGGCCTCGCGATGTTGCAGATATGGCTGGACGGCGACCGAGATGAAGTCGCCAAGGCCAACTCGCCGAAGGTGGCCCTCTTCTACAACCGACGGGGCAACCGTTTGGGCACTCGTGACGTGCGACGCATCCTCGATAGTCGTGTGTTGCGGGGCCACATTCACCCCCACGCCCTACGCCATACGTACGCGACGCACCTTCTGGAGGGCGGCGCCGATCTTCGCGTGGTGCAAGAACTGCTCGGTCACGAAAGTCTCACCACCACGCAGCTCTATACCCACGTCTCAAAGTCCCGTCTGCAAAAAGTGCACCACCAGACCCACCCTCGGGGTTAGCGTCGCCCAGCGACTATCATGGTCTGGCTCTCCCACAGTGGGCGGGCAGACGAAATGTTCCTGTGGTTTCGTACGGTCGCCGCTCGCGGTGCACCGCAGGGATTGAGTAACCGAACGGAAGGAAAAGTACGTGGCGCTTGTCACCTTGCAGGAACTGTTGGACTCGGGAGTGCACTTCGGGCACCAGACCCGTCGTTGGAACCCTAAAATGCGTCGTTTTATTCTCGGCGAACGCGACGGGATCTACCTGATCGACCTTCGTAAGACCCTCGCGGGCATTGAGACGAGCTACGCCTACGTCCGTGACCTGGTCGCCGATGGCGGCATCATCCTCTTTGTCGGCACCAAGAAGCAGACCCAGGGTCCGATCGAGGACTACGCCAAGGCCTGCGGCATGCCCTTCGTGAACCAGCGCTGGCTCGGTGGCATGTTGACCAACTTTGCCACCGTGGCCGGTCGCGTAAAGCGCATGGTTGAACTACGTGGCATGCAACGTGCCGGCGACTTCGACAACATGCCCAAACGCGAAGCTTTGCACCACAGCCGGGAACTGGAAAAGTTGGACCGCAACCTCAGCGGCATCTCCAATCTCGACCGCGTTCCCGACGCCATCTTCGTCATTGATACCAAGAAGGAGCACATTGCGGTCACCGAAGCTCGCAAGCTCGGTCTTCCCGTAGTGGCGGTCGTCGACACCAATTGCGACCCCGACGTTATTGACTACGTCATCCCCGGCAACGACGACGCCATTCGCGCTGGCGCACTGTTGTGTCGCCTCATTGCTGACGCCGTGACGGAAGGTCGATTTATTCGCGCGAATCGTCCGGTGATAACCAAGACTCCCGCCGTGAGCGCTTCTTTTGCACAGGTTGACGAGGTAGCGCCGGTCCAGACTCCCGTGGAGTCTGTCACCGCGGTTGAGGCACCGGTCGACGAGGCCGCGCCAGTCGCAGGGGTTGCGCCAGTCGAAGAGGTTGCACCAATTGACGAGGTCGTACCAGTCGAGGAGGTCGCAGCGACCGCAGAGGTAGTTGACGAAGCTGCGCCGCTCGAAGCGAAGCCCGACGAAGTGACGACAGAAAATGCGCCCGTCGATGCTGCGACCGATGGGGCCTCACCGACCACCGAAGTAGCCGAATCATCAGCCATCAATTAATTTGGCAGTAGCGATTTAAAGAGGAGAACCAAGGTGGCAATTACCGCGAAAGACGTGCAGGCTCTACGCCAGTCCACCGGCGTGGGAATGATGGATGCCAAGAAAGCATTGGAAGAAAATGGCGGTGACGTGCAGGCGGCCACGCAGTGGTTGCGCGTGCATGGTCACGCTTCGGCCGCCAAGCGGGCCGACCGCGAGGCCGGCGAAGGGGCCGTCGCGGTGGTACGTGACGGCAACGTCGCGGCTATCGCCGAACTTCGCTGTGAGACGGACTTTGTCGCCAAGTCGGAGGATTTTGTTTCGCTGGTTGACGAAATTGCCGCCCGGGTGGCCGCCGAAGGTGAAGGCGCTACGGAGCAATTTAAAGACCGCATCGAGACCCTGTTTACGACGCTCAAGGAAAACATTTCGCTCGGTCATGTCTACCGACTTGAGGCCGGTGACGACGAAGTCGTGGACACGTACAATCATTACCAGTCCGGTCGCGGGGTGAATGCGGTGGCGGTCGTGTTGAAGGGCGGGTCCCGAGAGGTCGCGCACGAAATTGCCGTCCACATTGCCTTCACCAAGCCGACCTACCTAAAGCGCGAAGACGTTCCGGCCGACGAGGTCGACGCCGAGCGCAAGACCGTTGAGGAGATCTCGCGAAATGAAGGTAAGCCCGAAGCGGCGTTGCCCAAGATCATTGAAGGACGACTCAACGGTTGGTTCAAGGATCGGGTCCTGGTCGAGCAGCCCTACGTGAAAGATGAGAAACAGACCATCGGACAGTTCTTGGGCGGCGCAACGATTACGGCGTACGCGCAAGCGGTCATCGGGAGTTAGGCGATCTTTATGCGTCGAGTCGTTCTCAAGCTTTCGGGCGAGGCTCTCGCCTCGGCCTCTAGCGAAGAGACGATTGATGCGTCGACGGTGGACTTCCTGGCTCGTGAAATTGCTGGCGCCATGGAGCGTGGCGGACTAGAACTCGCCGTGGTGGTGGGCGGCGGCAATATTTGGCGCGGCGCCACGGGTGCCATGGCCGGGATGAATCGTGCCAACTCGGACCTGATGGGCATGCTCGGCACCGTCATTAACGCCTTGGCGTTGCAAGACGCCATCGAAAATCACGGCCGACCCACCAGGGTGATGTCGGCCATTGGCATGGATCAAGTCGCCGAGCCTTATATTCGTCGGCGCGCGGTGCGACACCTCGAAAAAGGCCGGGTGGTTATCTTCGCCGCCGGAATGGGAAATCCTTATTTCACGACGGACACCCCCGCAGCGCAGCGGGCGGCGGAGATCGAGGCCGAAATTGTGTTGAAGGGGACCCACGGCGGTGTCGACGGGGTGTACAACGAAGATCCCCGCATAAATCCCGACGCCGTCAAGTTCGAAGAGATCTCCTTTAACGAAGTGATTTCCCGTGATCTACGAGTGATGGACATGACGGCTATTACCTTTTGCAAAGACAATCACCTGTTACTTCGAGTCTTTGACCTGATGGCAGAGGGAAACCTCGGACGCGCGCTCGACGGCTTCGCCGTCGGTACGCTAGTGAAGTAATGGAAAACGAACTCGTCGAACTCGTGATGGACGATACCCGCGAACGAATGGCGCGAGCACTCGAACACGTCAAGGGCGAGTTCGCCACCGTTCGTACCGGACGGGCGTCGCCGTCGTTGGTGGAGAATTTGCTCATTGACTACTACGGCTCCGAGACGCCGCTCAAGAGCTTGGCCAACTTTTCCGTGCCCGAACCTCGGTTGCTGGTGGTATCGCCGTTCGACAAGGGAGCGATGGCCGCCATTGAAAAGGCCATTACCAACGCTGACCTAGGGCTAAATCCCTCGAATGATGGCATCGTCATTCGCTTGACCTTTCCCTCCCTGACCGAAGAGCGTCGCAAGGGTTTCGTCAAGATAGTTCGCACGAAAGCCGAAGAGGGTAAGGTGGCGCTTCGAGCTGTTCGTCGTCACGCCCGTCAAGAACTCGAGAACCTTGAAAAAGAGAACGATCTGTCCAAAGACGAGGTGGAGCGGCTAGAGAAAATTCTTGACAAAATAACCCAAGACGAAGTTGCCACCGTGGACGTGTTATTGCATCAGAAAGAGCAGGAACTTCTTGAAGTCTGACGACGACCCCTTCTCGGTGGAGCCGACCGGAGAGATTCCGTTGGTGAGTGCCACCGACTCTCGCGTGACGGTGACCGGCGCCGAACTGGCGGCCGAGGCCGTCGATGAGGCGCCGATTATTGACGAGGCGACGCTCTTGCCACACTGGACCGACGCCCCCACCGGCCAGGTGCCGATCGTGGTGGCCCGCGAAGCGTCCGAAAGCGATGATCCCTGGGCCGCCGTTCCCGCTCCCGCGTGGCGAGAGGGCGAAGCTGATTGGGTGGCCCACGAAGATCAGTTCGATGCCTCATTTTTGGCCGGTGCCGCCAAAGAGGAAGACGATTCTCGACCGTGGGAGTTCGTCGAAGTGGAAGCGGTTGTCGCCGACGAAGAGATTCAGCCCGAAGCACCGCGTCCCGAGCCCGGCCGAGCCAATCGCACCCGCCGTACGGTCTCGCAGAATCCGCTAGCGGGACGGGCCGTACGCCAAAGCGCCCCTAGCAGCGTGTCCATGGCCCTGTTGACCGGCGTGGTATTGGCGGCGGTCGTTTCGGGGATCTTCCTGGCGGGTACCCTTCCCGTGGCGATCATGCTGCTCGTGGTACTGGGACTCGCCGCCGCCGAGGCCTACGCGGCTTTTCGTGCGGTGGGGGCGCATCCGGCCGCCATTTTGGGCATCGTCGCAGTTTTGACGTTAGGCGTGGCCGTCTACAACAAGGGCCAAAATGCTTTCGGCGCGATCACGGTACTGCTCTTGATCTTTGGCTTCGTGTGGTACCTAAGCGCCCATCAAAAGATTGACGTGCTCGACGGCCTGGGTGCCACCGTTTTTGTCTACGTCTGGATTGGTGTGCTCGGCTCGTACTCGCTGCTGCTCATCGCTCCCGGTTCGTTTGTCCACCATCACGGGCTGGCCTATCTCTTTGGGGCCATTGTTCTGGCGATCGCTAACGACACCGGGGCACTTTTTATTGGTCGTTGGCTTGGTAGCCACGCGCTCAACCGATCCCTCTCGCCCAACAAGACCATCGAAGGAACCATCGGCGCCACGATCATCACCTTGCTGGTGGGCGTCGCCATCTTGCCCTTGATCCACCCTTGGACGCGTACCCACGGCCTCGAAGTGGCCGTGGCCCTCGCGGTGGTGATTCCCTTGGGGGACCTCTTCGAGTCTCTGGTCAAGCGCACGCTCGGCGTTAAGGACATGGGTCGGCTGCTGCCGGGACACGGGGGCCTACTGGACCGAATTGACGGCCTGCTCTTTGCCATGCCCACCATGTTTTACCTGGCGCACATCCTCAAACTGGGTTAACGGTGTCTTCAACGCGCCCCAGCGTGGCGCTTCTTGGCGCGACCGGCTCGATTGGAACCCAGACCCTCGAGGTGCTGCGACGCGAGGTGGGCGTCTTTGATCTGGTCGCTATAGCGGGCGCCCATCAACTCAGCGAATTGGCCGCCATTGCCCAAGAGTTCCAGGTGTTGCGTATTGGCGTAACGAGTGAGTGCGATCGTGGCACGTTGGCCGACCTGGTCGGTAGCGACGTTGACATCGTGGTCGGTGCGGCGGGGCTGGCGCAGTTGGCCCAGTGCGCGGACATCGTGGTGAACGCCGTGGTGGGGTTTGCGGGACTGCCGGTAACGATGGCGGCGCTCTCGGCCGGCAAGCGCTTGGCGCTGGCGAACAAGGAGTCGTTAATCGCGGCGGCGCCGCTGGTGGCCGGCGTGCGCACCACTCCCGGTGCCACCATTCTTCCCATCGACTCCGAACACTGCGCGATTCATCAGTGCCTGGCGAGCTCGGCCGGTCGAGCCGGCTACCCCGACGTCAAGCGCCTGTTGCTCACAGCGTCGGGCGGACCGTTTCGCGGTTGGTCGAGCGAACGTTTGGCCTCGGCGACCAAACGCGACGCATTGCAACACCCGACGTGGAAGATGGGTCCCAAGGTGACCATCGACTCGTCGACGTTGATGAACAAGGGTCTGGAGGTTTTGGAGGCGTCGGCCCTCTTTGGCGTCGAGGCCGACCGGGTGGACGTGGTGGAGATCGGAAGAGCACACGTCTGAACTCCAGTCACGCCAATATCTCGTATGCCGT
>OBLU010001942.1_pt1 | contig 19109 bp, 13 predicted proteins | sample 1518681 | NCBI WGS metagenome assembly OBLU01 (sample SAMEA3539304, study PRJEB22396) | soil metagenome | biome: tundra; feature: field; material: soil | place: USA | collected 2010-05 | depth 0.15 m | reverse complement strand
ACTGAACACCGACTGAGCCTCCCGTGTACCCACGCGCAGCAGGCGACGTCCGACCCGCGGAGCGTCGCCTGCACTTGCTTACACCCTGCTCCCTTACCGGCTGGTACACCAATGTCGTCCATGGTGCATGCCGGAGCCGCCGTGTTGTGGGAACCGGCCAAAAAGCGGCCTGGACCACACTGGTCCCGCCGCCATTCGCGCGAGGTTCGCCACAATCACACGATGCACGCTACGGGGGTGGGGCACGGAGGAGACGCCGGGAGTAAGGAGTCGTCAGGGGCTGTCACACCGGCATGCGATACTGCACGAGTCGCATGACATGAACCCGGACCGTCACCGAACTTCAGCAACGTTCGGGACATCCTCGCTCGCGGCCGCCCGATGGGCATTGTCGCCGGAACGATAAGAGGGGACAGTCATGAAGGATGAATTAACAAACCTCGGCGGGCCGGCGCCACCAACGCACCGAGCCTGCCCGTGGCCGTCGACCGGGCGACCTTCCGGGCCGACCTGGACAAGCTGCGGGTCCGGGAGAAGGCGCACACCCGGGAAAGCGACGCGATCGCCGCGGCCCGACGGCGCCTGCCCATGGTCGAGGTAGACGCCAACCTCGCGCTGACCGGGCCCCACGGGCCGCTCACCCTGCTCGACGCGTTCGAAGGGCGCCGGCAGCTCATCGCCTACTACTTCATGTGGTGGCCCGGCCACCCGGCGGCCGAGCAGTGCGAAGGCTGCACGTGGGTCACCACCCAGGTCACGGAGCTGTCCTACCTGCATTCCCGCGACATCACCTACGCGGTCTTCTGCCAGGGTCCCTACGACGAAAGCATCCGCTACCGCGACTTCATGGGCTGGGACATGCCGTGGTACTCAGCACACGCCTCCCTCGACGCGCTCCCTCGCCGGGCGCCACATCGGCATGATGCACCTCGTGTGCTACGCACGGGACGGGGACCGCGTCTTCGAAACCTACTGGACGACCCGCCGCGGCGCAGAGGCAATGGATTACAGCTACGCGCTCATGGACCTCACCGTGCACGGACGCCAGGAGCCGTGGGAGGACTCGCCCCCCGGCTGGCCACAACAGTGCTCCATCACGCGGACTAACGGCGGCTCGCCCGCTTGGCCACCAGTGTCAGTGTGGCCGGGCGGACGCCCCATCGCCCAGTGGTCGCGACTCGAAGCCGGCCGCTCTGACGACCTCGCCGTTGGGTCCTGATCGTCAGTGGAGGACTTGGCCGGAGGGGCCTGCAGCGACCCAGATGAAGGAATCAAGTGACCCCAGATAAGGAATCAGGGGCTATGAACCGCCAGCACTGAAATGCGGCGGCCGGCCGCCCCGTCGGTCACCAGATAAGTCGCGGTGAGCCGGCTGATCTCGCCGCCGTCTCTGAGGCAGCTCACCGGGGTCCGCTCGCCGCTGCCGCCCGTCCCTCAGCCACGCTGACGCGGTCACCAGGCACCGCTCGAGCCTGCGCTCAGAGCACGAAGGCCGCTGCGATCAAGACGGCGACGGCGATCATCGTGAGCAGGAGTAGGCACCGCCGGGGCCACCGATAGGTCTGCTCCTCAACCGGGTCAGTCATCGTCTTCTCCAGGCAAGGACAGCCCGCTGCCCGCCAGCACCCAGCGCAGTAGCTCGGCGATTGAGCCGTCCACCGTGCCGTCCTTTGCCGCGACCGCGGCGGTTCGGAAGAACCGCACCTCCTGGAAGTTCTGCCGGGCGGATCTGACCAGGTTGCTCAGCCCTAGCTCGCGGCACGCCCACTCCGCCACGTCGCCACCGGACGTCGGCATGAGATCGGCATGGCTGAACACCACGGCCAGCCGGGCTTCGCTGAGCGGCACATGCATCGCCTCGATGTGCTGGTAGACCCGGTGATACACGGCATCAGGCGACTGCTTGGCCGGCTCCGCTGGTCGGCCGTCTGGCCGGTGCGGCCAGGCCGCCTGGACGGATAGCGGGTTGATCACCAAGATGAAGGTCCGCGCCGAACCGAGGAAGAGGAGTCCCTCGGTCCGCACCGTGTCCTGGTAAAGCTCGCCGGCCGCATCGAACAGGTGCAGGAGCTGGGTCACCTTGCCTGAACTCACCTGGATGAGCAGGGACCGGGGCGGCTGTACAGGAGTAACAGGGGTAGCGCGATCAGGGAGCAGCATCTCCGCCGCCCCCTGCAGGATATCGGCGGTCGCATTGTCGGCTGGCCCGGCGGAGAGCTTTTTCGCCGTGGCCCAGTTCGTGAGCTGGGTGATCATGGCGGAGACCAGGCGGGTCTTGCCCGCCCTGGCCGCGCCGAAGAAGGCCAGCACGATTTCTGGGTCCGTGCCGGGATGGTGCTGCCACAGCGTGCCGCAGCGTGGGCAGAACGCGGTCATCTGTGCCGAGCCGAACAGCAGCAGCGTCTTCATCCGTTTCCCGCAGCGGCAGTACCGGCGGATGATGCCGAACCGTCCCGGCCGCACATCCCGATGCCGGTGTACGCACTGCGGGCCAGGGCACACGTAGCCGGGATAGGGCACCCGCTCCCCGCAGTTCGGGCAATGAATGCGGATGTTCTTCATCCTGAGCAGCCCTGAGTCGATGCCGCGCAGCACGGCCCCGGCTGCCCGGACGCCGACCGTGCACACGACGACGATGAGCAGATAGACGGCGGCGCAGCCCGCCGCGAGGAGGGCGCCGGCCACGGCGCCCGCCGCCATCCCAACCGCGCCGCCGATGCCAACCGGGACGGTGGCCGGGAGCAGATCTGAGTGCAGGGCAGAGCGCACCCGGTCGGCGCCGTCACTCCACCACTCCCGGCTGCGCTGGTAGGCGACGGTCATCGCGTGCCTGGCGTCGGCCATGGCCGGTCCGTAGAAGTACTGCAGCACGGCTGGGTCGCCGCCCTCCGGCGGCTGCGGCCAGCTTTCTGGCGGCAGCAGCCCAGCCGGCCGGAGAGCCATCACCTGACCGACGGCGGCCAGGTAGCCGGTCGGCAATGCCAGGCCGTAGGCCGCGACCGCGACGGCCGCGGCGAGCAGGCCGGACGCGGCGATGTAGCCGAGGTAGAGCGCCAGCGCGATCGCGGCGGCAATGACGAAGAGCAGGGAATATACGAACGGCATACGGCGGCCCCCCGGTTAGCTGGTCAGGGCCGGCGCCAGAAGCGGGCCGGGCGAGTGCGCCTGCGCCACGTGCCGAACAGCTTGGCCGCGGCGCGGTCGCTGTCCAGCACGCGGCTGAGCGCAGCCAGGTCCCGGCGGGACCAGGAGCGCACCACCTCGGCCGCCGCGGCAAGCTGGCTGGCCAGCGTCGGCTGGCCAACCACTCCGGGATCGGCCCGCGCGGCGAAAACCCGGGCGGCCAGGGCAACATCCGCCCGCGGCGGGGCCAGCCGGCTGGCCAGCTCGCCGCCGAGGGTTAGCGCTACCGCGTCAGGACAGCCGCGCAGGGCCGGCCCGAGCGGCTGGGCGACGGCCAGCAACGCGGGCAGGTCCCCATCCAGCACCTCGCACATCCGGCTGTCGGTGGCGGCCTGGTACAGCGCGAACAATTCGGCAAAGACATCCGCGTCTCCCTGGGATGCGCTGGCTCGGGCCCGGCTGAGCAGCGGCCCGGCCTGGGCTGCGGTCAGCATGATTTGGAGGTCTTCCACAGCAAGCACGTCCTGCACCGGGTGGCTGGCGACCACCCCGGCCAGCCGGTACCAGTCATCGTCGGGCTCGCCGTACTCAGCCAGCGCGCCGGTTTCTGCGCGCAGCCAGCCCAGGACATCGTCCGGGGGGTCGTCGATGGTCAGGTCCAGTAGCTCCACTAGCTGACCGGGCGGGCAGCCGGTTGGCCAGAGACGTCTGAGCAGGTCCTGGTCGACCCGGGGTGAGTGCCCGGCGGCGGCCCGCCCGTCGGCGATCTCATCCAGCGCTCGCAGCGGCGCCACCCTGCCCTGCGCGGACGCCCGGAGCAGCCACAGCTCGGCCAGGGTGGGGAAGGCGGCCAGTTCGTCCCGCCGGATCCCGGTGCCCAGTGGGCCGGCCAGCACCGCCTCGGCCAGCTCCGGTGCCGCGCCGTCCAGCTGGGTCAGCAGGCCACGGCGGACAGCGGCGGAGTGGCGCAGCAGCTGAGCCAGTTCCGGGGTCGGCGGCTCCCCGATGCGGCAGCTCTGCCCGTACTGTTCGAGGCATGCCGCCGGGAGGTCGAGGTGCCACGCGTTGGCCCAGTCCAACACCGCGAGAGCCGTCCGGGCCGTCGCGTCGTCCAACAGTCCGGCGGCCCGGTCCCGGGCCGTCTCAGTGCCGCGCTCAGTGAGCCGGGCCGGCCTGACTGGCTGGCCGGCGCTGATCCGGCTGACAGCGTCCTCGATCAGCAGGTCCTCGATGTGGGCCACCCGATCGGCCGCCTCAGCCTGAGTGGCCAGGCCGAGCAGCTGGGTCAGACGGTCTGTGGTCAGCGGTTCAGCCGGCTGCGCCAGCAGCAGACCGAGGACCGCGTCGGCGGCCTCGGCGGGCAGCTGGCTGGCGGCGGCCCACCGCGCCACGTCGGTTCGTTCGGCCGGGGTCAGTGGTCGCCCGAGCAGCCCGGCAGCCGCGGTGACGACCGGTCGCCAGTCATCGAGATCTTTCTCGGCGCCGGAGGCCAGGGCCAGCGCCTGCCGCCACAGCGCCGCCGCACCCAGCACCCCGGTGTCGGCCAGCAGGCTGGCCAGCGGGTGCACCTCGCTGCCCGGCGTCAGCCCGGACGTCAGATCAAAGAACTGGAAACTGAGGCCGGCGTCCGGCGGCACCACATCGGACAGGATTCCGATGAGCTGGAATCGGGCCGATTCCGGCCGGTGGCAGTAGGTGGTGAAGGTCAGCTGACGGCCGAGGCGCTCGCCCAGCAGGTAGCACAGCGCCGCGATACACCAGGCGCATTCGGTGGCATCGCGGCAGGCCAGCAAGACCGGCGGGGCGCCCGCCATGGCCTGGCTGACCGCGGTGAGCAGCTCGGCGAGCAGGCTGGCCAGGCCGTGTGCGTCGAGGAAGGCCTGCGCCCCGGCCGGGTCGATGCGCCCGGGCCGCGGTGGCCCGGGCAGTTCGGGCAGGTCAGCACCGCGGTCCGGCTGGCGCTGCCACAGGTCCGACTCCCACAGCTCGGCCGGCCTGACCGGGCCGAAGTCCACCTCCGGGGTCGCGGTAACCAGGGCATGCGCGAAGTAGTTGCCGGGGCGGCCTGAGTAGTCAGTGCCCGCGAACACCACCTGCGCGGTGATGACCGCGCCGGTTGCCGCGCTCACCGCGTGCGAGAACATGACCGGGTAGGCGTCCGGCTCGTCCAGGGTCGGGCGGGCCAGCAGCCAAGCGGGCGGCTGATACACGGTCAGCTCCTCAACCTCCCGCAGCACCGCCGGTGCCGTGCCGGGTGTGGTCGCGCTGAACTGAAATCCGCTGTAACCGGCCGGGCCGTCCTGGCAGGAGGTGTAGTGCAGCTGCTGGAACGCCATCTCAGCGCCTCTGCACCGGGATGACGCCGAGCCTGCTGAGGATCCAGGTCAGCGGATCACCGACCCGGTAGGGCCGGATGCCCCGTTCGGAGACCTGGTTGGCGGGGGTGGGCGTCTCGCCGAGTGCGGAGATGCCGAAGTACCGGTGGCTGCGGTAGTGCTTGCGGACGATCCGGTCGATCAGGGATCCGTCCCATTGGCCGAGCAGCCGCTGGACTTCGGTGTGCACGCTGAGGCTGTCGATCTCGTCCAGTTGCGGGCCCGGGGCGGGGGACTGGCGCAGCGGGCTGGTCGGGTCCAGGCCTTGCTGGAATGCGTCGATCTTTGAGAAAGCGACGGCGAGCGGCTTGCCGATCAGGCCGTCCGACGCGGACTGATCGGTACGCAGCACCAGATCGGTGATGTTCTGCAGCACGCTAACCGGCGTATCGGCCGTGCCGCTGGGCGGCGACGGCAACCGGGTGCCCGGGGCGGCCAGCTTGCGCGCCTCGGGCATTTGCAGCGGATCCAGCAGCAGCACGATGCCATCGGCCGCGGCCAGATACCGCGCGTTCTGTTCGGCGGATTGCTGTGACAGCAGGTCCTCGCCGGCCGGATCGAACAGCGAGAGCAGCGCCGACCTGGCTGGGCTGCCGCGGCCCAGGCCGCGGCCCCGGCGCGGCCCCGGCGTCTCGGGGCCGCCGACAGTGAGCCGGAAGACCAGCGGGGCACGGTCGCTCGCGCCCGCTGGCGTGGTGGGAGGCAGCAGCTGGACACCGCCGTAGAGCAGAGCCTCGTAGTAGCTGGCGAACTCATGCGCGGTATAGTCGTCGGCCGGGCTGATCGATGCGCGCAGCTGTTCGCCGAGCCGGTGCATCAGCTCGCGCACCAGCACGGTCATGAACACGGTCTTACCGGATTGCTTGGCCCCGACGAGCGCGATCATGCCACTGGGGAGCTGCCCGAACAGGGCGGGCAGCCGCCGGTGACATGCCGGGCAGATCCGGGTCGTGGTGCTGACCTCGCAGCGTGGGCAGGCCGCCGGGGTGTCCGGAGTTTCCGCGGCGAAGGCAGGCGGCAGGGTCACCTCCCGGCCGATGTGCTCACTCAGCACCTTGTCCGGTTCCGGCTTGCACCGTCGGCCGCCCCAGCCGGTCCGGCCCGAGCAGCGGAATTCGATATCTCGCAGGCCGAACGCCTCATAGCAGTACGGGCAGTGCAGGTCGGCGGCCGGGCGCCGTCTCATGGCACCCTCATTTCGTCTGCTGGCGGCGGGAACAGCAGGATGGGGTCGGCGTCCGGGTCGCTGTGCTGCGGATCAACGAAGCAGCCCAGCCAGCCGGGGTTCTGGTGGGCGAGTTGTACGGTGAACGGCACCGGCTGGCCAGGGTCGACGTGCTGCCGCCCGATTTGGTGGATTCGCTCGCCCTCGGCCGGGTCCCTGGGCGGGTAATGGCCGGTGGTCTGCACGGCCACTAGCGGTGGCAACTGGACGGTTTCCTCGGCGGAGACCTGGACCACCCGCTGCCGCGGATGCAGCCGACTTCTGCCGATGTGGTAGTGGACCGCGGCCAGCCGAGCCGGCACGGTGACCCAGGCCGGCGGGCCCGTCTGGCGGCCATCCGGACCCTGGTGCACAGCGATGATGCTGAAGGTGAACTCGTGGCGGCTCACGCTGATGATGCAGCCGCCCTCGTCGAAGTAGGCGCGCCGGGAGCAGTGCAGCTCGCCACCGGGATGGCGCACGATGACGTCGGTGGCGTCACGTGGCCATACCCAGCTCAGCTCGACGGTGTCGTGCCTGCGCTCGGCGTGTGCGTCGCGGGCCGGCTCCAGCAGCAAGAGCGGCACGGTGTTGCCGGCCACGATGACCCGGCCCAGCTCGGTCAATGGGGTGACGAAGTGCCGCCCGAACGGCAACCTGGCGGCAAGCACCGCGCGGCCACCGGTGTCGTGTTCTGGCTGACCTGGGATGTCGGTCAGGCCGGCGAGGTCCGCCGGGGGTACCCGCGTCCCAACCCGCCAGTCTGAGGCCTGATCAGCCCGGACCAGCCGCACGTGGCCGTGCCGGGGCGGTGTCCAGCGCAGCACGACCTGCGCGGTGGATGTGGCGGCCTCGTCCGCGGGAACGCCCTCCGCGGGGACTTCGTTCGCGGGCACCTGCTCCGGGTGGACTCGCTCGGCGGAGAGATCCTCGGTGAGGTCGGTGACCGCTCCTGGCTCCGGCGTTGGCACGGCGGGCACGTCGATCCCGTCGGATAGCCGGCGTGCGCCGTCCGGGGCGCGGTAGACGGCGGTGATCCGGTAGCGGTACTGGGTGCCCGTCCGCAGCCCGCGGTCGGTGAACCCGCGCATCGACGCCGATACGGGAATGCCGTCCGCGGCGTCCTGCGGTTCGTCGCGGTCCTGGCCCGCGCCCTGCTCCCAACGGACCACGTGGATGCCGTCCGCTCCCGGGTGTGCCCGCCACGACATGGTGACCGAGAATTCCGCTTCCGTGACGGAAACCTCCGCCACGTCCGGCGCGAACGGCAGCGGCGCCGTGCTGGCCGGTGCTGAGTAGACCGCACCGCCGCGCTCGGCGAACACGCTATAGCAGAGGTCCGCCCCGGCGGGTGCGTCCAGGTCGGTCACACTACGCGCCCCGGTGTGCGTGACCACCTCTGTTCCGTCGGTCGCGGAGACCGGGGCCCGGGCCAGGTCACGCACGACGCGGTACCGCACCCGGCCGGTGTGCGCCGGGCTGGGTTCCCAGCTGACGCGAACCTGCTGCCCGTCCAGCTGGGCACTGGCCGCGGTCGGCGCGGGCGGGGGCAGGGCGGCCAGCCGGTCGGCCAAGCCGTCGTCGTCGCTGGCCAGGCCGATGGCTTCGGCTAGCCGCTCGGCGGCCTGCTCGATCTCGCCCTCGGCGGCGGCCGCGGCGGCCGTCCGGCTGAGCCGGTCGACCTTAGCGTCCACCTTGTCGACGCGGGCTCGCAGCGGATCCCCGGCGGGCAGCCCTGCGGCGAGCCGCTGCGCCGCGCGCAGCTGGCCCGTGCTGAGCATCTGGTCGACCTGCTGGCGCACGGCCTCGGTAGTGTCCTCGGCGCGCAGGGCCGCGGCCAGGAGGTTGGCTTCGTCGCTGACCAGGCCGAGTTCCATGGCCCGCGCCGCGAGGCAGCGCGGCCCGGACACGCCAAGCCGGATGAACTGCCGCAGCCGCTCCACGACCTCGGCCAGCATCAGCGCATCGAGCCCGCCCGGGGTGCGGGCCGCCGTGCCCATGCTGGTCAGCGCCTTCTGGAACAGATCCTTGGTCAGGTCGGCGTACGCCTGGCGGTCTGCTTCCAGCCTGGCGCTAACTAGCGCGGCCTCATCCAGCCGCCGCCCGTCGCTGAGCCGGAATCCGCCAAGCACGCGGAAGCCGCGCCGGACGTCGTCGGCAAAGATGATCTCGGCCGATATCTGAAGGCCGAGGTCGTCGAGATAGGGGAGCAGGACTCGCAGCTGCGCGTCCGGCGTGGCGGGCAGCACCGGGAAAGCCTGGACGACGCGCACCCTGGCGTCCTGCAGCGCCGCTACCACGTCAGCGTCAGTAACGGACCCGCCCAGCACGCTGACGAGCTTGGCCACCGTGTCTGGGCCAGCAACGGCCTGCTCGCTGGCCACGGCTTTCGCATGCCTGGCCAGCCTGTCGCGCAGCAGCTCACGGTACTGCTCATGCAGCAACGCGAGACGGTCGGCGGTGAGTGGCCCGCCGCCCTCCAGGCTCTCATGCGCCACCAGCAGCCGGACGGCCAGCTTTCTCAGTACCAGGTCAGAAGAGCGCAGCCCCCGCCAGTAGGCCACGACCTGGGCTATCTGCTGGGCCACGGCGTCCCCGTCGGCGGCATCGGCGGGTAGCTCATACCGCTGGTAAAGGTCTGGGGACGGCACATTCCCGACCTGCCGGGCCGGCTCCAGGACATCGCGGCGATACGCCTCGCGGTCCCAGGCCACCTAGCCAGTCACCTCGATCTCGGCTATCTGGCGCCTGGCCTCGTCCACGGCCGCCGCGTCGAGGCCACCGATCTGGACCTCGAACCGGACTTCGCTGCCGGAACTGGCCTCCCTGCCGTGTACCTGGATGGTGCCGGTCTCGGTCATGTGGAACTGGACCTCGAACGGTGTCCCGGTGGGCCGGGCGGGCAGATCGCTCAGCAACCCCTGGCCGATGCGCTTGTTGTGCTGCAGTTCCTCCGAGGCGACCGAGCCAGCCTGCTCCCAGACTTCGATCGAGGCCCGGCGCTGATTGGGCGTGGCGGTGGCGAACGTATGCCAGCCGGTGTCAGCGGGCACCGGTGTGTTGGCGGTCAGCAGATGCTTGATGTACTCGCGGGCCCGGTCCGGGTCGATCCGGTACACCGGGTCACGGTGGTCGATCAGCTTGAGCCCGAAGGCGCGCGGGACCACTCCGGCCACCGTGATATCCCTGACCCGGTCCAGGCTTTCGATGCCGAGTTCCTCGGACAGCGCCTGGCTCTCCTCGGGCGGGCTCACCCGGACCTTCCGAGTCAGCGCATACAGCGCGGCCCCCTTGGCCACGGCCAGGTTCGGGTCCTGCCGCCGGGCGTCCAGCCCGAACCGCTCCTTCAACGTTAGAGGGATCACCGGGCTGCTGGTCATGCCCCCCACCAGCAGCACGTCGTCGAATCGCTCGACGCCCCTGTCCCGGGCCGTCGCGATCGTCTTGCCGGTGATCTCCATGGTCTGCTCGAGCAGTTCCGCGGTCAATTCCTCGATGTGCTCGCGAGAGAGCTCCACCGACACCACCGAGCCGTCGAACCGCATGTTGTGCCGGCGGGACTGGATCGCGCTCAGCGCCTTCTTCAGCTCCTCGGCCGAGGTGGCCAGGTCCTGCATGAACTGCTCGTCACCGCCCGGGTCGAGCTGCGGGTACTGGTCGGCGAAGCCCTGCAGCAGGAAGTCCATGACCTTCTGGTCCCAGTCCGCCCCACCCAGCCGGTGATTGCCGTCCACGCAGACGACCTGCACGTCATCGCCCTCGAGCCGCATGACCGTGGTGTCGAACGTCCCGCCGCCGAGGTCGTAGACGAAGATGTGCCGGGTTGCCGTGTCCTCGCTGATCGACTGATACGACAGCGCGGCGGCCACCGGCTCGGGCAGCACGTCCAGCACGTTCAACCCGGCGATCTGCCCGGCCCGGCGGGTGGCCTCCCGTTCCTGTAGGCCGAAGTAGGCGGGCACGGTGATGACCACGTCCTCGACCGGCTCGCTGGTCTGCTCCTGGGCCGGGATGGCCAGCGCGCGAAGAATCAGCGCGGACACGGATTCGGGGGTGAAGTACTGGCCGTGATATTCGTAGCGCACGTCCTGCCCCATGTCCCGCTTCACCAGTTCACGGACCAGCTTGGGGACGAGCAACGCGGAATTCTTCGCCTGGCGGCCCACCACCACGCGCCGGGCCGACTCGAAATACACCACCGACGGCGTCGTGTCCTCGCCCTGGAAGCTCTTCAACACGACAGGGCGGAGCGTCTTGTCCACCCGGGCGATGCACGAGTTGGTGGTGCCGAGGTCGATGCCGTAAGTAGCCATGTCACCTCACTGCTCCGGGAGGTACTGGTGGAATCGCGCTTGCAGCGGACGCCGCACGTGGCCGGTGTCCCGGTCGGTGAACCCGGCCCCGAGGACCTCGGCCACCGTGTTGTGCTGCGCTTCCTCAGTGGCGGCCACCACCGCGAGCGGATGATGCCGGCTGGGGTCGAACGGGTCGCCGGGATCGGCGGTGAACGTGTCGATCCCGCATCGCTCCAGGATCTGCGCCACGTCGTCAACGAACGACCAGGCCAGCTTCGCGTCCTGCCCGTCGTCGGCTTGCCGCCGGGCCTCCCGGCTCAATTGGTCGTGCAGCCGGATCAGGTCAGTGACCACCGGCTCCAGCACCATCCGGTTTAAACCGGCCTTGAGTAGCTGGTTTTCCTCATGCAGCTGGTCGATGACCGACTCACGGTGGGCCGCGCGCTGATGAAATCCGACCAGCTGATCCTCGACCCGGCCCAGGCGGCTGGCCAGCTCGCTCAGGCTCGCGCTATCCGGGCAGGCCGCCGGTCTGGCCGGCTCCTCGTCCATTTCGCTCACGGCTGCCACCTGACTCATCCGGACACATCACAAAAAGCATGCCTCACAAGGTGGAACGGCACCAGCCCGGATTATTGTCGCAAATCGGGCATTTCCGGAGGTGGGGCTAGCGGGCTGGATAACGAAGTCTCATTATCGAGGGCAGGGCGAGGCACAGCGCGGTGCGGCCGTGGTGCAGCGGTGTCCGGGGAGGGCCGATGGAATACCCTGATCACCTCAAAATGCCAGTGCGCAAGCGGGGTCCTGGTTCGGCTGATCTGGGTGACGTTTTAGCGGACGAACTGCTTTGGGATGCGGCCAGCTGGAACCCGGATGTGCAGCCACCCGTCCCGGCCATGCCCGGAGGGGAGTCGGCAGAGACGGCCGAGCGGCTACGGAATGGCGGGCCCGAGCCGGCCTATCGGGCACTCGGTCGGCTGGCTCGGCTCGGGGTGCTGCCCAGCCCGCGGTGGCCGCACGTCTGGCCCACGGCGGGCCGACCTGGCACGAGCCCTCCTGGCCCGAGCCGACCCGGCGACCCGTGGCCGCCGAGTGGCCCGGCCGCCGGTCCCGCGACGGCCCGCGCCGTAGGGGTGCAGGAGGCACTCAAAACCCCCGGCGTTCGGCTGCTCTGCATCACCGGGCCAGCCGGGGTGGGCAAGACCCGTCTGGCCATGGACATCGCGACCGAAAGCCAGGCAAAATTGGCTGCGGCCGATCCCGGGGACCGTGCCGCGCCGTTGCTGACGGTTCGGCTGCGTTCCGTGGAGTCAGGAGCGGGGCGGCGCCGGATGGTCATGACGGCTTACGACGCGCTGATGGATCTGCTCCTCGCCTTGGGCGTGGCCGAGCATGACATACCGGCCACCTTGGTGGAGCGGCGCGCTCGTTACGTGGCCGAACTGAAGGGGCGCCGCCCAGTCATACTGATCGACGACGTGGTGGCCGAGAACCAGTTCGAGCTGCTGCGGCCGCCTGAAGCAGGGGTGGTCGTGGTCACTAGCCGCTCCGGCGTGAAGTGGTCGTCCATCACCGGCGTCCTCAACATCCCGGTGGCGCCCCTGGACGTCCGTGGGACCGGCACGCTGGTCCAGGACGTCTTCCGGGCGTGCGGGGCGGAGGCGGACGAAGCCACGGCCACGGCTGTGCACGATTGGTGTCGGGGGACGCCGCTGCCGGTCATCCTGATCTCCCGCTGGCTGGCGATAACGGCCCAGCCGGCGACGTCGTTGGCTGCCGTCCGGCGGGACTGGGATCGGGCCGATGGCGAGCGCGCAGTCGATGGCGTTCTGGCTGGCTTCCAGACGGTGGCCGCCATGCTCGGCCTGCTCGGTGACGACCAGCAGGTGATCGTGCGCATGTTCGGGATGCTGCGGCTGCCGGAAGCGGATCTCGCGGCGGTATGCATGGCGACCGGCCTGAGCCGGGACCGGGCCATGGCGGCGCTCGGCGAACTGACTGACATGGGCCTGCTGGCTGAGGCGGACTCGGCCGCGGCCTGGGTGATGGCCCCGGCGATCGCGGAGTACGCCGCGGCCTGGGCGTGGGCGGCCGATCCGCACCCGGCGGACACGTATCGGCAATTGCTCGATCCGCTGCTCGGGCTGTACGAGCGCCGGGTCCAGGGCCTGCTCGACGCGCATGCCGTGCTGGCCCGGGTGGACTCGGCCGAGGCCGGGGAGTGGGCGGCGGCCGAGGTCCTGGCCGCGCGGGAGGTCGTCGCCACCGTGTTGGATGCGGCCGCCGTGATCCAGCAGCCGGGGCGGGCCGGGGGGCTAGCGTCTGGTTACCTAGCCGCGACTCGCGTGTTGGACGGGCGGGCGGCCGGCGCACAGGAGGTGGATCGGTTCATCGGTCCGGTGCTGGACGTGGCCCAGGCGGCCGGCGATGAGGAACTGGCGGCCAGCGCGCTGGAGCGGCTCGGTCCGGACGCCGCCGCGCAAGTCGACGAGACTCCAGGCACGCCGAGGCCTGTTGAGGAGCCCGATGGGGACCCGGAGCCGGTCACGCAAGACAGCCTGACGCCGGCCGCGGCTGCGGCAGGGGACAGGGCGACTAGCCAGAATCAAGCGCTGCTGTTCGGCGCGAGAGCCTGAGTGCAGTGCCGGGCGAGACCCCCGGGCACCGGCAGGCCCGCGACGAGCTGGACGAAATTCAGGACCGCAGCGGCCAGCCACCGGCCATGCGGGTGGAGCAGCTTGGCCAGGTGCGCCAGGGCTGGCTGCCCATCGAGATCAGCCTCGACTGCTCCGATGTGGCGGCCGGCCCGGGTGGTGTGCGGCTGGCTGAGCGGGAGCACGCGACGGTGCAAGTACCAGCCACGTTTCCGTTCTCGCTGCCGGGTGTCAGGGTTACGCATTCGCGTTTCGCGGGTCTGCCGTATGTGCTGCACGGGCATCAGATCTGCCTGTATCACTCGGACAGCGACTGGAATCCAGCCCGTGGCATGTTCGGCGTCATCGGCCGCCTGATCGCCTGGTATCGCCGGGCGGCGGCCGGCCGCCTGGTCGAGCAGGGGCAGCCCCTGCATCCTCCGCTCGCGCATCCGCTGCTGTTCGGGGACGCCGACTGCGTCGTGGTTCGCCCCGACCTGCCCACCGACTTCGAGCCGGCCGCCGCCATATTGGTGCGCGAATATCCAGGGCGCGTTGACGTCCTCCGCTGGGTGCGCCCGGCGGCGCTGAAGGTGAGCGACAAGCCAGTCCTGGACCGGCTTAAGGATGAACTGGCTAACGCGGCCAGGATCCATGAGAAGCCCACGTTCCTGGCTGCGGTCAAGATCCTGCATCAGCCGCTGAGCTTCGAGTTCCCCGATACCTTCCCGGCGCTGCTGGACGCGCTGTCGGCCGAGTATGTGCACAGCGCGGAACTACTGGGGCAACTGGCCCAGGTATGGCGCGCGAACGAGCTGGCCGCAGTCCGTCCGCCCGGCCGGGCGCCGCTGCACGTCATCATGGGCGCTCCGATGCGCGGAATCGCGGGTGCCGACCGGCTGGACATGCACCTGGCCGTGTGGCAGCTCGACGCCACCGAAGCGGCCGTCCCCGACATCCTCACCGGCGCGGGCGATAGCGGCGGCCAGCCCCCGGCGTGGCTTCAGGCGGAGCAGGATGAAGCACTGGCCAGGCTGTACTACGCGCCGCTGTCCTGGGCGTTCGTCCAGGAGAACCGGCGGCAGGTCGTGACCCGCCGCGATACCGGGAAGCCCGCCCAGTGGCTGCTCGGGAAAAGCGTGCTCGTTCTGGGCTGCGGTGCGCTGGGCGCCCGGATCGCCGAGCACTGCGCGCGAGCCGGCGTGCGAAAACTCCTCCTCGTGGACAACCACGCGGTCGGCACCGGGCTACTCGTCCGGCAGCCCTACCAAGACGCGGATATCGGCCGGCCCAAGGCATGGCAGCTGGCCGAGCACCTGGCCCACATCAGGCCGTCGCCGGGCCTGGAGGTCGAAGCCGAGATTGGTGATATCCGGGACACCGTGCTGGGCGGCGATGCCGGGCCGCCAAAGGTTGACCTGATCGTGGACGCGACCGCTAACCGGGGCGTGTCGGCCCGGATCGAATGGCTGCGCCGCGGGCAGCCGGATCGGTGGCCACCGGTGCTGACCGTTGGCGTCGGGCACGCCTGCGAGCGCGCGGTCGGGGCGCTCGCCCTGCCGCACGCCAGCGGAGCCGGCACAGACATGTTGTACGCCCTGGCCGACCGGGCCTTCCAGGACAACAGCCTGCGAGACGTGGCTGAGGACTTCTTCACCGAACCGGACCCCGAACAGATCTTCCAGCCGGAGATCGGCTGCTCCGAACCGACCTTCACCGGCTCGGACCCGGAGGTCGCGGCGGCCGCCGGGCTGCTCTTCACCTGGGCCCTTTGCGTGCTCAACGACCAGGCCGCCCGGCGTCCGGTCCCGGCGAAGTCGCTGTTCCTCGCCCGGCTGCCCGGTGACCCGAGCCGTCCCGCACATGTCTACCTGGACTGGCCCAATGACCTGCTGGCCGAGGACGAGCAGAGCGGCTACCAGCTCCGCATCCGCGCCAAGGCCCTGGAGCAGATGCGCGTCGAGGCGCAATCCACGGCGCGCCGGTTCCCGCCGTCCTGGGAGACCGGTGGCGTGCTGTTCGGCTACATCGACGACGCCTGCCGCGTCGCGTGGGTGACCGATGCGGCAGGGCCGACCGCCGACAGCGTGCGCGGTGATCATACGTTCCGCCTCGGCCCGGCCGGGGTGGCTGACCTCATCGACCGGCACTACCGCGCCAGCGGCGGGCGGGTGCGGTTCCTCGGCATGTGGCACACCCACCCTGGTCTCGTGCCCGAGCCCAGCAGCCTGGACATCCAGGCCATGGCCAGCGTGCTCGGTCAGACGCCGCCCGAGCGGGTCCCGCGCCGCGTTGCCCATGTGATCGTCGGGGGAGACCCGGACCGATGGGATTACTGGCTGCTGGGGATCGGTAGGCCGGACGTCGGTTTCCAGCTCTTCACCTGGAACCAGTTCCGGCCTGACGGCGGTACCGCTAACGGAGCCGAGCAGGAGCAGTGATGGCCCTTTCATCGGAGCAGATCAGGAAATGGTCTCAGCGCGGCGATCCCATTCATGCCTGGTACTCGTATCAGATGGTGCGGGGCAGCCTCACCCAGGGCAGGCTGGAGGGCATGACCTGGTCGCTCTACCCGCAGGGGTCCTACGCGAACAAGACGAACATCGCCACCGACAGCGATGTCGACCTTGTCATCGCGCTGACCTCCTCGTTCTATCCGAAGAAGGAGGACCTGAGTCTGATCGAGCGTGATGAGTACGACAAGTACTACGAACGGGCCGACCGGACATGGCGTGATTTCCGCGACGCCGTAACGAACATCCTGCGCAAGGATTTCTGGGTGGTCGAGGGATCCAAGGCCGTGAAGGTCCGGTCCGGCCTGATCAGGCTGCCCGCCGACGTGCTCATCGCCCTGGAGCACCGGCACTACAGGAGCTTCCCCAGTCTCGAGGGGCAGACCTTCGTCGACGGAGTGCAGTTCTACCGTTCGGGGGACCACAAGGTAGTCAACTTCCCTAAGCAGCACATGAAGACCTGCGCGTGGAAGGATTCCCGGACCGCCGGGAACTACCGGAAGGTAGTCCGTGTGGCCAAGAACGCGCGGAACGCGCTCATCGCGGATGACGGTAGCCGGGTCGGTCCCGGGACCGCACCGTCCTATTTCCTGGAGTCCCTGCTCTGGAACGTTCCTGATCTGTGTTTCTCAAGTGGCCTGTACAACGCATACCCGCAGGCGATCCGCTGGCTTGTCGGGAACCAGCGCGAACTCTGGAAAATGAAATTTCCGAACGGCAGGGGAGCTCTGTTCGGGAAGATGCTCGACACCTCATGGAACCAGGAGAGCGCAACGCAGATCATCGGCGGGTTGTACGGCCAGTTGTAGTGATCGCCGGGCGGACCGGGCTTGGCGGGCTCGGTGGCACCGCCGGGCTGGGAGTCTGCAGCCGCCCCCTACCCAGCGCGTCGCGCATAGCGTCGATGCACCGGCTCCGCGCCGCGTTGATTTTGTCCCGAGAGTACGCGACGGTCAGGTTGAACTGCGCGGCCTTCCGCGCCGGCGGCTTCAGCCAGGCTTCTCTCATCTGCGGTCCCGCCTGCGCCTTCGTGGCGCGCACTAGTTCCGCGTACGGCTCGGCCACACTGGGCGCCTCGATCCACAGCCAGGCCTGGTGGAACGCGATCCGTGACTGGATCTGGCTGATCTGCTCGGTCAGCTCATGCTGGGCGCTGAGATCCCGGGGCCGCCGACGGATCCGGTACGGCATCTCGGCGTAGTCCTCGATAGCAGTGAGCGCTTCGGCGAATACCTGTGAATGCCGCTCCCGCCGGGCGGCCCGCTGGTTGAGCCCGTAGGTGAGCGCGACGGAGATAGCGGCACCGGCGACGCTGATCAGGCCAGCCAGCAGCACGGCCGTCTGCGCCCACGTCCAGGCCGCCCCAGTCCCCATACCCCCATGTTGACCGAGGCCAGCCTCGCGGAACAGGCCCATTGCCGGCCGTGGCCGCTCTGGGTGCCGACATCACGGAAGAATTACGTCGTATCCCGCGCAGGCCAGAAAATCGCCGAACTAATAATTGAACCAACCATCTCGTCGGTGTCAACCGGTCCCATTCTTGTTTTCCTGCCATTGTCAGTCTAGCCTGTTATTGGCATATGGGCAGGTCAGTGTGCCGATCTGGGTTGCCAGATATCAGCGGATGCCGCATGCTGGTGGCGCGACTTGATGGCAAACTGATGGCACGGAATTCATTCTGGAGACGTTATGGGATTCACCCGGGAGCGCGTTGGGGCCGGCGGGAAAGTGCGCTACGCGGCGACGTACCGGGACCTCAAGGGACGGCAGCGCTCAGCCGGGACGTTCAGCAGCCGGCGGAGGGCGGACCGGGCCTGGCAGCGGGCCGAGGGCAAGGTCGCCCAGGGCTACTTAGGAGAGCCAGGCCGCGGCCGCCAGACCTTCCGCGACTACGTCGAGAAGACGTGGCTGCCGAACCACGAGATCGAGGCGAGCACCCGCCAGTCGTACACCTAACGTCCTGCGGCACCGGGTCCTGCCGGAGTTCGGGTCGATGCGGATGATCGACATCCTGCCCGAGCACGTGCGGGAGTGGGTCGCCGGCATGAAGGCGGGGGGAGTGACGGCACACGATCAGGTACGCCATGGTGGTGCTCAGCGCCATCTTCACTACGGCGCTGAACGACCAGGTGACGTCGCTGCACCCGTGCAAGGGCGTGAAGACCCCGCCGGTCCCGGCCCAGCCGCGCACCATCATCACGCCGGAGCAGTTCGCGGTCCTGTACAACTGCCTGCCCGATGCGCAGTCCAAGCTGCTGGTGGAGACCGCGGTCGAGAGCGGCTTGCGCTGGGGTGAGCTGACCGAGCTGCGCGTGCGCGACCTGGACTTCGCAACCCGCATGCTGACTGTGACCCGGGCGGTCGTGCAAGTGGACCCCAAGTTCCACCCGGAAGGCAGCCGGTTCCTGGTGAAGCCCTACCCCAAGGACAAAGAGTACCGGCGCTTCAAGCTCAGCACCCAGATCACGGCCAAGCTGAAGGAGCATGTCCTGGAGCGCGGTCTCGGCTACGACGATCTGTTCTTCGAGATGCCGGTGGAGGAGCGGCCGAGGGTGCGGGTGCCGCGCCTCGATGCCGGCCTCGACGCCCTGGGCTGCACCGAGCCGAACGCAGCAGGGCGCCGCTACCGGCACGGCACGCTGACCGGGTACTCACTCGGCCGCTGCCGCTGCGACTACTGCCGGGACACGTACTGCCGCTACCGGGCCGAGCGGCGCGCCAACGGCAAGGACGATCCGCGCGGCCTGCGGGCACGTGACACGGACGGCCACATCCCGGCGAGCTGGTTCCGGGAGAGCATCTGGAGGCTAGCCGTGAAGAAGGCGGACTTGATGATCCAGGTGCGCATCCACGATCTCCGCCACGCCCACGCCTCGTGGCTCCAAATGGGCAGAGTTGCATCGGATGCATCATTCCGGCGGATTCGTGAACGCCTGCTACCTGCGGCGCAGCGTGCGGCCCTGGGG
>OBLU010001940.1_pt1 | contig 19122 bp, 10 predicted proteins | sample 1518681 | NCBI WGS metagenome assembly OBLU01 (sample SAMEA3539304, study PRJEB22396) | soil metagenome | biome: tundra; feature: field; material: soil | place: USA | collected 2010-05 | depth 0.15 m | reverse complement strand
GCCGTAGAGGGCGGCATACTGCCGCCCGGACCCGCGCTCGAAGCTTAGAGCATGAGAACCAGGCGGCCGGCCATTCCGCCGGGCGAGACGCCCGGTTCTACGGCAGGCAAGATGCCCGCCGCTACGACGCAGGGCGGTTGCATTATGCGGATGCACCAGCGTAGCGGGAGCGCATGACCTATGATTGTAAGGACCACCTCCTCAGACTGGATCGACGGTTGGGGTGCCGAGAGCGGAGTCAAACTCGGCGTCTCATGAAGGAAACTCGGGCCCTGCCGCAGGCCTCCGAGCCCACGCAACTTCGGCCAGTTTGCGGTGTTCGACGATGTGAATTAGCCTTACTCTCGTATGCCTATAGAATTGTCAATCTATCGAACCGCCGCGGCGGCCTTGCTCGCGGCCATGCTAGCCACCGGGGCAGTGGCCCAGGAACGGCGCCTGCTCACCGGACATGTGCCGGCCCAGGCGGCCAAGGCGGCTCTGGTTGGCCGGCTCCCCTCCACGAACTCCTTGAACCTAGCGATCGGCCTGCCCTTGCGCGACCAGGCCGCAGTCACCCGTCTCTTGCAGGACATCTACGACCCTGCCAGCCCGAACTACCGGCATTATCTTACGTCGGAGCAGTTCGACGAAAGATTCGGCCCGTCTGAAGCGGATTACGAGGCGGTCATTGCCTTTGCCAAAGCGCACAATCTCGCAGTGACGGGCACCCATCCCGATCGCATGCTATTGGACGTGGCCGGGTCAGTCGCCGATGTTGAAAACGCTTTCCAAATTACGCTGCGCACCTACCAGCACCCGACGGAAGCCCGCACCTTCTATGCGCCGGATACCGAGCCGTCGGTCGAAGCGCAGGTGCCGGTTCTTGACATCAGCGGCCTCAGCAACTTCCGCATGCCGCATCCAAAGAACCTCAAGCCCGTTCCACTCACGCGAGCGGCAAACCCCAAGCCGAAGGCCACCGGATCATGGCCAGGCGGCCAATTCATCGGCAACGATTTCCGGGCCGCTTACGTCCCGGGCGTTACGCTCACCGGCACGGGTCAGATGATTGGGTTGCTTGAGTTTGACGGTTACTACCCCGCTGACATCGCCGAGTACAGAAGCCTAGCCGGTTTGCCGAACGTGCCGTTACAGAATGTGTTACTGGATGGGTTCAACGGAGTCCCTATCATAGGCGCAAACGCCGCCAATTCGGAAGTCGCCTTGGACATTGAAATGGTGATTTCCATGGCGCCCGGCCTATCCAACGTGGTTGTTTATGAAGCAGGACCTAACGGGAACGCCAACGACATCCTGAGCGCCATGGCCACCAATACCGCGATCCAACAATTCGGTTGTTCCTGGGATTTTGGCAGCACGCCACGGGGGACCATGGATAACCTCTTCCAGAAAATGGCTATAGATGGACAGTCCTTCTTCAACGCGTCCGGCGATAGTGGTGCTTTCACCGGGGATTGGCCGGAGCCGGACGACGATCCGAACATCACCCTCGTGGGCGGGACAACTCTGGCGACCTGCGCGCCGGGCGGCGCCTGGCTCTCCGAAACGGCCTGGAATGTTCCGGATTACTCCGAGGCCACCAGCGGAGGCTACACCGCAAATTACACAATTGCTCTCTACGCGCCCTGGCAGCAGGGCATAAACATGTCCGCCAACCAGGGTTCGACGACACTGCGGAACATCCCGGATGTCGCCATGGTGGCCGAGGATATTATGATCGTGGCCGACAACGGCCAGCAGGAAATAACCGGTGGCACCAGCGCCGCCGTCCAGTTGTGGGCCGCCTTTAACGCGTTGGCCAACCAGCAGGCCGCTGCCAGCGGCCAGCCACCGGTCGGCTTTATTAACCCCGCCATTTATGCCCTCGGCAAGTCCGCCAGTTACACCGCTTTCTTCGACGACGTCGTGGCAGGCAACAACAGCACCAATACTGCGGCGCCCTCCGAGTTTCCCGCCGTTCCCGGCTACGACCTTTGCACCGGCTGGGGTTCGCCGGCGGGAGGCAGCTTGATCCTGGCCCTTGCCACGCCTGATCGCCTGGGGATCACTCCGGGCCGGGGCTTCGCGGCTAACGGCCCGGCTGGAGGTCCGTTCACCGTCACCGGACAAAGCCTCTCCTTGACCAATGCGGGCACGAACTCGCTGAACTGGTCGCTCAGCAACACGCCCCTTTGGCTTAATGTCTCGCCGGCCGGTGGCACCCTGACGCCGGGTGGCGCTGCCACCACTCTCACGGCAACCCTTACGCCGGCAGCGAACAATCTGGCGGCGGGTGTCTTTAGCGCGAACGTGCAGTTAACCAATACGACCAGCGGGCTGGTGCAAACCCGCCAGTTCACGTTGCAGGTGGGCCAGGAACTGGTTCAGGATGGTGGATTTGAGGTTGGAGATCTTGCTTACTGGAATCTGGTTGGAAGCGACGCCGCAGGTTACAATTATGTGGACGACGGCACCTACACCGGTCTCACGCCACATTCCGGCACCTATTTTGCCGCCTTGGGCGAGTACGGTTCCCTCGCTTACCTATCCCAGACCCTGCCGACGCGAGCGGGGCAGCCCTACTTGCTCTCCTTTTGGTTACAGAGCGCGGACTTGGGTTCCGGCACGACTCCCAACCAATTCATCGCGCAGTGGAACGGGGCCACCCTGACCAACATTGTCAACGCGGGGGTGTTCGACTGGACGAACATGCGTTATGTCGTGGTGGCCGCAGGAGTGGGTACGGTTCTCGAGTTTACGGCCCGCAATGATCCCGGTACTTTCGCATTGGATGACGTTAGCGTGGTGCCAATCCCTCTGCCCTCGCTTCAATCCATCCGCGAGAGTAGTGGGACGGTCAACTTCACCTGGACGACGATGGCCGGGCTGGCTTATCAAATCCAATTCCAGACCAACTTGGCTTCCGCCAACTGGCTCAATCTCGGCGGCCTCACCAACGCGACCAGCAGCACCATGTCTGCTTCCGATGTCATCGGCCCCGGCTCGGGGCGGTTCTATCGTGTCGCCTTGGTGCCTTAGCTCCAGTCCCGGTGACGCCCGAGCAGGCTGCTCGTTTGGCACCAGCCAGCCCTTGATGCTCAAGGCGCGCTATTGGTTCTCAGGGCTCGACAGGTTTTGGTGGACCATGATGCTCGCACGCGATCTGCCTTGGACCTCAGAAGGCCGTCGGCAACCGCAGGCAATGTTCCAGCCGGTCGTCGCTGCCTTGGTCGCCGGGCCAGAAGGCGGTTTGCTCCCTGACCAGCACCTTTGCCTGCGCCAGGAAAGGTCGCGCTGCCATCGCCTGGAACGGCAGCAAATCATAGGCGCTTGTGCCCAGCAGTTTCTTTGCCTGCGCCGGCATGCAGCGGCAGATAAGCGTGCTGACCGTCCGCGTGCCGGCGCTGAGATAAACGAACGGCCCCATAGCGGTCGGGCCGTCGTCAATCACCCGGGCGACGATCACCTTGGGGGCTTCCTCCACGCTGCGCTCGATCGCGTAGCGCCGTGCAAGCAGCGCTTTACCGAACTCCCCCTGCGCCGCAGCCTCCAGGCTCTGCGACACGAAAATCAGTTCCGCCCCAGAGCTGTCGGCCAGCACTTCCCAGATCGCGGGTTGGCCGGCGCCGTTGAGCGTGATCCGGATGCCCTGCAAGGCCAAAGCGAATTCGCCCTGCCCGGAGGCGCCAGGGGAATAACACCATGCATAAGAGAAACGTACGTGCTCTTTTCCTTTGAGCCGGACGGTGTCGGCCTGCCAATAGATGGCGAGACGTGTACGGTCGAGGGCCAGGAGGCCATTGGAGAGACTTAAAGTGCCGAACCGGTCGGGCTGGGCTGGCGGCTCGGTTGCACCGATGACCTCCTGCAGAATCAAAGGCGCCAGCGTGAAAGCCAGATCGTTGGTCGCCGCCTCCGCCGGTTTGAAGAAGCACGCCTCAGCGAATTGATTCGTTGCGCGCAGATAGATGCCCGCGCTGGGCAGGGCCGCCTGCCCCTGCTCGGCATGGAAATTGACGCACGCCCAGGTGTAAAAACCAAGAACGGACGTCAGGAGTCGCCGTGTCTTCATTCCGCGAGCCACCAAGCTTCTCTGGAGAGGCGTGATGCGCTAATGGGGCACGCCCGGTCAGGGAGCAGGTTCGGCCTTCGCACTTCGCGCTTCATTTCACATACCCGTTCTGGCGAAACCACTCGGCGGCGTCAGCCAGTGCCTTCTTGGGGGGCGTCTGGGGCAGACCCAGTTCGCGGATCGCTTTAGCGGGATTGAAGAACATTTTGTGCCGAGCCATGCGCACGCCGGCAAGAGGCGCCTTCGGCGGCCGCTGCGTCAACACCGAGAGGGCTTCGTCGGCATACGCCGCGCACAGCGCCGCCGCATAGGGAATCTGCCATTTCGGTGCGCGAACACCGGTGAGTTCCTCCAACACGGCAAACGCCTGCTTCATCGTCCAGTTCCCCTCCGCGTTACCCAGGATGTAACGTTCGCCGATGCACCCTTCCTTCGCCGCAAGGATGTGACCGATGGCGACGTCGCGCACGTGGACCCAGTTCAGGCCGGTGTCAAGGTAGGCCGGCATCTGGTGGTTCAAGAAATCCACAATAACCTTGCCGGTTGGCGTCGGCTTCACGTCGCGCGGGCCGACGGGCGCCGTCGGGTTGACAATGATGAGCGGCAGACCATCTCGCACCAGCCGGATGGCCACTTGCTCCGCCTGCCATTTCGAGCGCTTGTAGTGATTCGCCATCTGCTCCTCGCGAACCGGCGTGGTTTCGTCTGAGGGAATAATCCGGCCGCGGATTGGCTCCGGTAAACCCATGCAGCCCACCGTGCTCGTATAGACGATCCTCGAGCAGCCGGCGGCGCCGGCGGCCTCGATCACCTTCCGGGTGCCTTCGACATTCGTGGCGTACATCGGCCGGTAATCCGGCAGCCAGAGGTGATAGCTGGCCGCGACGTGAAAGCACCAGTCGCACCCGAACATCGCCTCCCTGAGCTTCGCCTTGTCGCTCAAATCGCCTTCGACCCGCTCGAACTCGACCCCGCGCAACCCGCGCGGGTCGCTCCCTGGCCGGAGCAATGCCCTGACCTGGTGCTCTCGCGCAACTAACTCATGCACAAGATTCGCCCCGATGAAACCTGAAGCGCCGGTAACGAAGCAGTTCATGCCAACAGCTTAGGCGGTCTTGAGCGGGCAATGAAGCAGAAATCCGCTGGAGAGGCCGGCTGAAAGTTCTCGGCAACTCACCCAAATGGGTGTTTCATCACATTTCTGGCCGCATTCATCACAATTGGGGAATCCTGCGGCGCACTTTGCCGTCTGAGCTATATAGACAATGAAGAGAACCAGACAGACCGCAAATGAAGGCGAGAGAGAGACGGTGCCAAACCTGGCGGTTGAGGGAGTGACGCTGGATCAAGGCGGCCTCCCCGACACACGAAGTGCGTCAATTCCCGCCGTACGCCAGTCATGCGGCGACGCTTGGCGAAGAAGCCGCATATGAACGCACCACCCACTCTCCGGTTATTCGTTCGCTCTTGTGCGGGAACTTCGCCAGCTCAGATCAAGCCCAGAGGCTTCTCCCCGTTTCCTCACGTGTCACGGGGGGACAGGGTGCATACGCAATTACAGCAGCTCAAACGGAAGCTGCTCCGGGCGGCCCTGGAAGAAACGCCCGATGCCGCCCTCTTCAAGCGGCTCTGCGGAGCCGCTAACGACGCCGCCGACGGTGCGTCGGCCACAGCTCGGCCGCTCCTGGTTTTTCCCTGCCTCTTCCAGGAGCTGGTCCAAGACGTCCGCCAGGAGTTCCGGAAGGAAGTGCGTCACTCTTGTTGAATGTGGACATCGGGCAACGAAGGCTTCCGAACGGAGAGGATGCTCCTTGAATGTGGCACGGGCCAGCGTCGGCACGGTTGGCGCATATGCCAGAGTTTTCGGTTGCCCCCCGGCGCGGTCCCACCCCGATGGCCTCAATGATGATGGCGCTGGATTACGGTACGGAAAGCAGGGACGGCTTGTGGCCGTCCCTGTCGTAAAAGGTCTTGAGGAAAAGACTACTTGGTCTCCGTGTCGGCTTTCTTGTCGGCGCCTTGGCCCTTCTTGCCACGGCGCTGGCTCATTTCCTGGTACTTCTTGAACTGCTCGTCCGTGAGAATAGCCTTCATCTTCGTTTCCGTCTCTTTGCGCAGGTCCTGCATCTTCGTGCGGCGAGTATCCTGATCCGACTCCTCACGGATTGCCGGCATCTTCTTTTGCTGACCCTCCAGAACCGCTTTGACCTTCGGCTGCTGCTCGTCGGTCAGGGTGAGCGTCGTGGTCATTCTCTCCATCTGTTGCTCGATGGTGAATTGCTTCTTCCCACCTTTCTTTGCGTCTGCCTGAGGGGCATCTTGCGCGGTCACCAAGGTACTGCAGGCCATCAACCCGCCAAGGGCCAAGGCTGCCATTAAACTAAGTTTGCTCATTTTGTGTTGTCCTGTGTTCTTTATTGGTTTGTCGCCCGCCCGCCGCACTACACGTCGGCGAACAGCTTATATATTACATGGGTAAAAGACGCTATGGCAAGGGATATGGTTACATGTATTCCGCACCCTCCCCTCCCTTGGCGCAAAAGGTGTCGCAAAAAGAGCTTAAACTGGCCAAAAGAAGTTGCTTCAATCGCATAAAAGCTTTATTCATAGTGAGTTATGACAAAACACCACTCCCGCGCAGGAAAAGAGCGCCGCTAGCGGCTTCGAGATCTTCCTTTGCCGGGCGTGCGACCGGTCCCAGAGCAGGACTCCATCAAGCTCGGCATCAGGACCGGCAGTCCTGTGCATACGGTTAGCTTCGACAAACCTACTGCAGGCAGCCGTTTGGGCAGCGTGGATGCCGGTATTTCGGGTTATCCGGCAGCGAATTGTCCACTATTAGGACACCGCGCGAGGACCTCTGCTGTAAGAGCAGGACCGATTGTGCGCGCCTGGGAAACTCATTGGAGAGTCGCCGGACACTCGCCGTACACTCGCCGGAGGCACACCGTAGAGAACTTTTGGACTCCCGAAGGCGCCTCCGTTCTCCGCCGAGCCCCGCAATATGAACCAAGCTTGCGGCAGACGGGCGGAAGTCCGCTTTCCCGGGCTTGGGCCGCTTCGGAAAGCGGGTAAGCAACGGCTGGCACTCAGCCACGGGCAAAGGACTGCCCGCCTGGCAAGATAGCTTTCCACGATTTGAATGCCGCCTTGGCACTCGAGGGGACAAAATTCCAAGCGTGACATTGGGGGCGTCCGATGGAATACTCTGCGGACTTATGAAGATAGCTGTGCCATTTTGTGCGCTTAGCGTGGTCCTGGGCCTTGTGACGGCCCAAGCCCAGGAAACAAAGAACGAAACCAAACCAGAGCCGAAAACAGAAAAGAAAGCCAACTCCAAAGAGGAAAAAACCCCTGTGAACGCAAACGAAGTTGCTGTGATTAAGACTACGGAAGGCGAAATGGTCATTGAGTTTTGGCCAGACGTCGCCCCCAAGACGGTGGAGAACTTTAAGACGCTGGCCAAGAAGGGATTCTATGATGGCACCTGCTTCCACCGGGTGATCAAGGATTTCATGATCCAGGGCGGTGACCCACTGACCAAAGACCCGAGCATGGAAGCCCGCTGGGGCACTGGCGATCCCGGCTACAAGATCAAGGCCGAGTTCAACGAGCACCACCACGACCGCGGGGTAATCTCAATGGCGCGGTCACAAGATCCGGATTCCGCCGGAAGCCAGTTCTTCATCTGCAGCGGCAACCCGCGCTTCCTGGACCGGCAATATACGGCGTTTGGCAAATTGATCAAGGGCGACGACGTGCTGGAGAAGATTGCCACGACCCCGACACACCCCCAGGACCGGCCGAACAAGCGCATGGGCGTCGAGAGCATCAAGATCGTCCCCGCTGACTCGGTGAAGTAATGCCGAGGAAGGTCGGCGACTTGCGCATTGAGGGTCGAGAGCTGGCCGGGGCGAAGGCAACCGACAGCCGACGCGACTGTATCAATGGACCTCAATGAGCTCGCAGCGCTCCTGGTCGGACTGGGCTGCCCTCAAGCGAAATCGGCGGAGATGGCGGCCCAGCTCGACAAGCGCGCCAGGCAACTGGCCGAACAGAAGCGCCGGAGCTACGAAGACGCGCTCGCGCACCTGCTGGAGTTGATGCGCCAAGGCTGGGCGGCAAAGGAAAACGGCAGGGACTCCTAAACCCAAAGAGCGGAAGATTGGGACTGTGAACCGGTTATTGAGAGTCATATATGCCGGCGTGTATGCTTTGGCGCTCTGGCCAGGCGTGGCTGCTCAGGCAATCCCGCTTTCCGTCACGAACATCGCCATAATCGGCGGTAACCCTCAATTGCTCATCCAAAGCGAGATAGGCATCACGAATCAAATCCAGTGCAAAACTAACCTCGGCCAAAGCGGTTGGATGGTGCTGACGAATCTGGTAGTGGCGCAAAGCCCGTATGAGTATGTCGATGCCAGCACGCCGCCTGCGTCCATGACGTTCTACCGAGTCGCGGTGGCTGCGCCCGCGGGCATGGCGGTGATTCCGGGCGGCTCATTCGCCATGGGCAATTGCATGAACACGAACGAGGGCGGGGCCGATGAGCTGCCGCTGCACACGGTTAATGTGAGTGCGTTCTACATGGATACGAACCTGGTGAGCTACGCGCTGTGGCAGCAGATGTACCAATGGGCGGTTACCAACGGCTATACCTTTGACAATGTCGGCTCGGGCGAGGCGACGAACCATCCGGTGCAGAACATCTACTGGTATGACTGTGTGAAGTGGTGCAATGCGAGGTCGGAGAAAGAGGGCTTGGTCCCGGCGTATTATACTTCTGCCGGCCAGACCAACGTGTATCGCATGGGGAAAACCAACTTGAGTAGCTTGTCGGTGAAATGGAATGCGGGCTACCGGCTGCCGACGGAAGCGGAGTGGGAGAAGGCCGCGCGGGGCGGGGTTTCGGGTCACCGGTTCCCCTGGTCGGATCACGACACCATCAACTGGAGCCGCGCTAACTACTACGCTTCCCCGGGCTCGCTAAGCTACGATGTAAATCCCATCTCGGGCTACGACACCAACTTCAACAGCGGGCTCTATGCTTACACCAGCCCGGTGGGGTCCTTTGCGCCCAACGGGTTTGGGCTGTATGACGTGGCGGGAAATCTGTGGGAGTGGTGCTGGGACTGGTACGACAGTGGATACTATAGTGTGTCACCGGTCACGGACCCCCGAGGCGTGGCCTCTGGTTCATGTCGCGTGCAGCGGGGCGGTTCATGGGGCTACTACGCCAGCGCCACCCGGTGTGCGAGTCGCCTCGGCACCGTCGCCCCGGGTTACGGCAGCATCGTCAGCGGGTTTCGTTGTGTGAGGGGGCTTTAGATTCTGCGCTTTCAGTCAAGGGGCCCACTCGTGCATTCAAGGCGCGATACGCAAACGCCTGACCACCAGTTTGGAGGGCCTGCGCCCGTTGCCCTTGAGCTGCTCCCGCCACTTGGCGGGGCTGATGCCAAGGCGCTGCTTGAACATGGCGCTGAATAGACTCGTGGATTGGTAGCCGCTTTCCTGCGCCACCTCGACCACCTTGGAGTCGGTGGTGGCCAGCAAATCGCAAGCTCGCGCGAGGCGAAGTTCGGCTTGCTTCTCCCGAAAGGACACACCGACCAGCTCCGTAAACAAGCGGCTTACGTGCCGCGGTGAGCAGCGCGTCTTGCTCACCAGTTCAGAAAAACTAAGTTCGAGCAACTCGGATACCGTCGTTTGCTTGAGCATCTGGCGCAGGCGCTCTCGGGCATCGAAGATCCCCGCCGCGTCGGCGTGTGGTTGCTGAAACGTACCGCCGAAGACTTCGAGAAACAGGTGGAGCAACTTCACCCGCGCCGGGAAAGTGTTCCGGGCTTTCTCAGAACCGAGGTCCCTGACCTTTTCGGAGAACTGCGCGTTTGGCGGAAGAAGGCGTAGCGACAACTTCTCGTCGCCTGCGGCGCTTTGCATCAGTTCCTGGTCCGTCATGCTCACCAGTCCGGTCAGCTTCCTGGGTTCAATGCGGAAGAAGTGCAACCGCAGCTCCCCCACCTGGCTGGCCCGAACACATCCATGAATCTGCTCGGAGAGCAGCACGGCCACCCCCGGCTTAAGCTCCCAATTCAAGCGCGGGTGCAGCCAGTAGCCTACCCCGGAAGTCACGTGGATGACCAACCACCCGGGCAGTTGAGGCGACCATTCGCCTCCGGGCGGCAGGAGCAGCTCGTTAATAACCAACTGCGGCTCATAAGAGCCGTTTGGTTCTAGACTGACGCGAACTGTTCTTTTCACATTCCGCTTTCTTTAGGTCCGCCACATCGGAGCCCGGACTGACTTCACTAAAGTCCAGACCGTTTCCCACGCACCCCAAGACCCTGCGCCGCGAGCAGACTGGGCATGAGATCAGTCAAAATAGAGAGACAATGTTACGGGCAAATGACGGTTCCATTACAAATGGGAAACAATTGTGGCCTGCGGTTCAGCCACGTCCTGTTCCAGACATCCGTGGGCAAGCCCGGCTTTGGTTTCGTTTCCCAGATGTCACACGCCCGTCTCCATTTCGTAACAGAACTCCCGCACCTTCCGACTAACTGAATGTCCGACAGTTATTTCGATATACGTCCAGGCGCTTGGCTCCAGCGAGACGGGAAGCAGGAATTCGGGCGACCGCCCGGATGCTCCTGCCCGCCGCATGGTTCTGGACGCAGCGCTTGGCGTTGGGCAGCGTCTGCTCTGCTAAGCGGGGCCCGTGGCTGGGCGGGGTTCAGCCTCTTCGTGCTTGGCTGCGCCGCCGCTTCGCCCAAGGCCACCAACTCGGTGGCCGCAGACAGCGCCCCCGCTGCGGCGGGCACCAACGCCGGTCCGCGCTTTTATGTCCGAGCCTACGTAATCAGGCGCGATCCCTTGGTTTTTAGCAACGCGCCGGCGGCCACGCTTTCCAATTACACCGGAACGAACGTCGGCTTGGATCGGGTTGCGCAAGCAGCCAAGGACTTGCTATTCGAATACCAGAAGCAGGGTTACCCGAGGGCGAACATCTCGATCGCGCAAGAGCTAATCACCAACGGCATCGTTACGCTGAACGTTTACCAGGGCGTATTTCCCCAGATTTTGATCTCCGGCAAGCCTTGCTTTGACGCCCGTGATGGCGGGGCGGCTGCAATGCTTGCCGCGGCCGCGCCTACCGCGGCTGCCGTCCAGACCAACGCCGCGCCCCACTTCAACGTAATAGCCTATGAGATCAGGGGCGACACACTCCTCTCGACAAACACCCTGATGTCCATCTTCGCCAAGCGCACTGGCACCAATGTGGCGTTGTCCGACATCACGCAAGCCGCGTCCGAAATGCAGATGGAGTACCGCAACCGGGGTTACCCGACCGTGAAGGTGGTGATACCACCGCAGCAACTCACCAATGGCATTGTCAAGATCCGCGTTTTCCAGGGACGTTTGTCCGAGATCGTGGTGGACCAAAACCGTTACTTCAGCTCCAACAATGTCATGCGGGCGTTACCCAGCCTGCGCACGAATGTCATCATCAATGGCCCGCTTTTCCAAGCTGAGTTGGATCGGGCCAATGCCAATCAGGACAGGCAGATCTATCCCCAGCTTGAGGAGGGTCTCCAGGAAAACACCTCCACCCTTCATCTCCAGGTCAAGGACCGGCTACCGCTGCATGCGAAAGTCGATTTCAACAACCAAAGCTCCCCCGGCACGCCCGAACTGCGGGTCAATACGTCAGCGAGCTACCAAAACCTCTGGCAAGTCGAGCACTCCGTCGGCGTGCAATACAGCTTCTCGCCGGAGTCCTACAAGTCGGGAGACTCGTGGAACTTCTACGACCGGCCCCTGGTTGCCAATTACGGTGCCTTCTATCGGCTGCCGTTGGCCAGCCCGGAGTCAGTCGCGGAGGCCGTCGCCGCTCAACCGGACAATTTCGGTTATGACGAGGCCACCCGCAAATTCCGCTTGCCCGCCCCGTCCGGCCGGCCGGAACTGAACTTCTACGCCAGCCGGTCGTCCATCGACACGGACGTCACGACCTTGTCAAGTGGGACCCTCTACAACACCAACGGCAATTCCTTGGACCGGCAGGACGTGCAGCAGGATATCACCATCACCAGCGACCTGGGGGCCCGCCTGAGCATCCCCTTGCAGACCACCGCCCAATTCCAGTCCGGCTTGTCCTCCGGCTTTGACTACAAGGGATATGAGCTGACCAGCTACAAGACGAACATCTTCACGCTGACCAGTCAAATCCTCGATACTATTTCCAATCCGGGCCATGTGACCACCAACATCAATGTTTCGACGATTAACTCGCCCGTGCCGACTACGAGCCGGTCCTTGGACTACCTGCCGTTATCGCTGCGCTATGATGCCAGCTTGCGCGACTCACGGGGCCTGACGGCCTTCGGCCTTGGCCTGAGCGCCAACGCCTGGTATTCGGGCTCTCTCAGCAACCTTCAAAGCATAACTGGCTCCTCAGAATCCTCTGGCTATTGGCTTATTCTCAGCCCAAGCATGTCCCGCGACTTTGTCATCCACACTAATTGGATATTGTCACTCCATGGGGAAGGTCAATGGGCCAGCCAACCATTGATCAGCAATGAACAATTTGGGCTTGGCGGCGTAAATAGTGTGCGCGGTTACCAGGAAGGGCAGGTGTTTGGGGATACCGGCTGGTGGCTGGGCCTCGAGCAAAAAACGCCGCCCCAAGTGGTGGGTTTGGTTTATCGCAATCATCCGCTCACGGTGCGCGCCTCGGCCTATATGGAATATGGCGAGGTTTACTTGCTTGATCCGCAAGGCCGCCAGGACCGCACCCCGCTTTGGGGCACCGGTTTCGGCGGCGTGGCCTCCATCGGCGCCACTTGGGAAACCCGCTTGCTCGTTTCCTGGCCGTTGCTCACCGCCGGCACTGCCCACGCGGGTGTGCCACGCCTGAACTTTAGCCTGAGCGCGCAGTTCTGATTTGTGTCACCGAAATGTAACACTCCAGCGCTGGCCGCTCGGTTCCGCGAGAGCTAATCTTTCGCAAGGTATGAGCCTATGATTGCCATTCTGGATCGTCTCTATTCTCGGGCACGTTCGGCCCTCCTGGTGGTGGTGGCGTGCAGCCTGCCATCGCCCTTGCTTCTCGCCAGTCCTGCCGGTCCGACCGTCAGCCTGGGCAGCGCCTCCTTCAGCAGCCAGGGTTCGCAGCTTACCATCCAGACCTCCGACCGCGCCTTCATCAATTGGCAGAGTTTCAATATCGGTGTCGGGCAAACGACCACTTTCCTTCAGCCGTCATCCTCCTCGGTGGTTTGGAACCAGATCAACGATCCCAACCCCTCCCAAATCCTCGGCACCCTCAACGCCAACGGCTACGTGGTGCTGCAAAACCAGGCGGGCTTTTACATTGGGGGCCAGGCCGTGCTCAACACCCATGGCCTCCTTATGACGACTGCTCCCACTCCCGCGCCGGACCTTGCCGGCGGCGGCGCCTGGCAGTTTAATGCGCCGCCGCCGACCGCCAGCATTATCAACTATGGCCAGATCAACGTCGGGAATGGCGGCTCGGCTTTCCTCATCGCCCATGACATCGAGAACCATGGCACCATTTCCGCCCCGCAAGGCAGCATCGGTCTCTACGCCGGCAAACAAGTCCTCGTGTCCGAGCGCCCGGATGGCCGGGGGCTGAGTGCTACGGTCACGCTGCCTGAAGGTTCGGTTGATAACTCGGGCAGATTGATCGCCGACGCAGGGACCATCGCCATGCACGCACAGGTCGTCAACCAGGGCGGACTGGTTCAGGCGAATTCAGTGCGCGAAGTCAACGGCGTGATCGAGTTGGTCGCGAGCGATGCCATCAGCCTGGGTCCTAATTCCGTCCTCTCCGCCCAAGGCGACAGCCAGGGCGCCAGCCCCGGGGGAACGGTCACCATCAAAGCGGGCAATACCTTCTCCGATCAACCCACCTCGACCATAAGCGTCTCTGGCGGAGCGCAGGGCGGCAGTGGCGGCCAGATCGAAATCTCCGCTGCCACCCTCGGCCCCATCCAATCTACGATCAACGCCCGCGCGGCCAGCGGGTTCCTCGGCGGAAAGCTCACGCTCGATCCTTACGACCTCACACTGGACAGTGCGTACGTGAGCGCGTTGACCCCGGTCCTGAATGCCGGCCTTTACGAGATCAGCCTTCAGGCGGACCACAACATTACCCTCAGCACGGTCTGGACCCTCGCCGACCCAGGCGCATCCGCGATATTGACCCTGACCGCGGGCAATAGCATCACTTTGAATGATGGCTCCGCCATTATAGCAGGCAATAATTGGGGTGTGACCCTGTCGGCCGGGCCGCAAAACCTGATCTCCCGCCCTGCCGCCGGCAGCGATGGGATTTATCTGCAAGGCAATTCCTATATCCAGACTCTCAACGGTAATATCAATCTTTGGGCGGCCAACGAGGTTATCGTGAATCCCGGTCCCGCCGACCCACTCGGCTCGGGGTCCGTAGGAAACAACGGCATACGGACCCTCGGCGGCGGGGACATCAGCGTGACGGCGCAGTTTGGCGATGTGAATACGGGCGGCAACTATCAGGGATACGTCTTCGGCCAGAGAGCCCCGCCGTATTACAAGGTCTCCCCAAGCTTGGGCGGGATAAGCACTTACGCCGGCGGCAATGTCTCCATCACCGCCGGCGGCAACGTCACCAGTTACCTCCCGCTCCAAAACGACTACAATAGCGCCCAGTACGATGGCGGCACCGGCGCTTTCGGCTCTCAGCCTGGCAACGTCACCATTACCGCCGGGGGAGACGTCTCCGGGCATTACGTTCTCGCCAATGGCGTCGGCACCATCACCGCCGGCGGAGATATCGGCGCGGCAACCGCCAGTGGCGGCTTCGCCCTCAGCTTGGTGAAGGGAAGTTGGAACATCTCTGCGCCCAGCGGAAGTATCTTTGTTCAGGACATCCGCAGCCCCAATGGAGTATTCGATGACCACGGTGGAAGCGTAGCTGGGTACGCCGGTTACCACTTGTTTGACTACGATCCGCTGGCCTCAGTCCTTCTTCAAGCGGGCAACTCCGTCGAGATCACAGGTGCGGGGGCGCCACATGGCATTCCCTCATCCCCGGGAAATTCTGTTCCGATGCTATTTCCACCTACGCTGGCAGTCATTGCCGGGTCGGGCGGGTTCGTGCTGGACACGGATGTTATTTTGTTTCCGTCACCTTACGGCAATTTGCACATCACCACTTTGAACGGGGGCAATTTTCAGAGCTACCAGGATCCTTACGACCCGCTCAATGTGAATGTCTGGACGCTTTCAATGTCCGACAGTGGGGCCACGCAGTGGGACCCCTTTCCTTCCTCCGGCAGCTTTGGCACGTTTGGCATAAGCGATCACGCCGCCACGCCGCCCGAACTCAACAACCCGAATCCAGTGGAAATAAACATTGCGGGGAGCGTCAACAACGTGACCGTGCGTGCTACCAAAGCTGCCCATGTAACCGTCGGCGGTGACATGTTCAATGCCAGTCTCTTGGGCGAGAATCTTCATGCCAGCGATGTCACGTCCATCAATGTGGCCGGCCAGATTTCTTATTCTCCCGTTTACGCGTTCACCCAATTGTCCCAAGGCATTGTGGGCGCTGATCCGCTTCTCCCCTCCGCCTGGGATGCCATCTTTTCCTTCCTGGTGGACCCAACCGTCTCGCTGCAGGTCCCATCCAACGTGCTTCTGATGACCCCCGCACAGCAGACGGCCTACGCCTATTCGCACCTGCGATTGGTTCTGCGTGACAGTTATCAACTCCAACCAGGCTATGATCCCAACGCAAACCCGGGTTTCATTTATGACCCAGTCACGGGGCAACTGGGGTTTCAGTATCGGATGCCGCAGAGCGTTCTAAGCGCCCTGGACAAGACAGCAATACCCATCCTCGAGCTGAACCAACTCGGGAACGTGGTCCTCCAGCGCGGTGCCGACGGCAATTACTACTTCGCTACAACGACAGCCAGCTTTGTGCCCCCCTCCATGGTCGAGACACTGTATGGGCAGAGCCAGAATTCAGTGAGAGATGCCCAGAGCCTTTCTCCCGGCCTGCAAATCGGTGGCCCGGGGCAGTTCAACATCAACGCGGCGTCGCTGGATCTGGGCAGCAGCGCTGGAATTATCTCCTGGGGAATCGGTTCTGCCTATAACCCCGTCAGCTATGAGTCACTGGCTCCCTGGACACCCTCCGGGGCGGCGGTCAACGTGAATGTCACCGGCGACATCAGTTTGCTGACTTCGACCATTGCCTCCATTTTTGGTGGCGATGTGGCGGTAAACAGCGGAGGCGGGGTGAGCCTGAGCCAGGGAGACTTCGCTCTGATTCCCCCTGAAGCGAACATGGCCTATGGGATTTGGACCTCAGGACACAGCGATGTAAGTGTCGTGGCTGCTCAGGATGTTAATATTGGGGGCGCTCGGATTGGCACATTCAACGGCGGCAATGTTTTCGTAGAATCAGAACATGGCAGCGTCAACGCAGGCAATGGCGCTAATTCAGTTCTGGTTGTGCCGGTGATTCGTCTGGACCCGGCCACCGGCCTGTTGATCTCTGACTCAATCGCAAGCCCAAGGCCTTTTGGAAGCGGCATTATGGCCATCTCCCCGACGGCCGAGTATCAGGCTGCTGGCAGCAGTGGGCTGCCGGGAAATATCACCGTCAACACACCTCAAGGCGACATCGTCTCAACCCTGGGCGGCATCCAGCAGTTTGCCTTGAATGGCTCTATCGCGGGGGGGCCGACGATTAGCCTAACTGCGGGGACTCCGGCTTCCGGCGGTTCGCCGGGCTATGCGGGCAACATTGATCTTGGCTCGGGCGGTGTCGTTGGCGGCACCATCAATATCACCGCGCAGGGTAGCATCAGTGGCTTAATCGTTTCGCGCCAGAACGCCAACATCAACGCCGCCCAGAGTTTTAGCGGGACGCTGCTCTCGGGCGGCACTGCGAACGTGACCGCCACTGCCGGCTCGGTTTCCGGCACGGTCATTGGCATTGGCGGGGTCAATGCTTCCGGCGGCGCGGGAATCACCGCCGCAGTGCTGGGCCAAAACGTTTCGATCGGCGGTGGAGTGGCCCAATCCACCCTGGGCACTACCGCCGCCGCGACCTCCGCCAGCCAGGCCGCCGCCCAACAGGCGAATACGGACACACAACAACAGCTCGCCAAGGATACGACTCAGGACGACGACGAGAAGAAGAAGAAAGCTAAAGCGCCGGTGCTGACCAGGCGTGTTGGCCGGGTGACGGTCATTCTTCCCAAGGGCTAGCGCGCTTCTGGCAGTCAGCAACCAGGTGTAGGGCCGCAACCGGCCGTATTCAGAACGCGCATCCGAGGCGGAGGGCAAGCAGTCCCACTGGCGGTGGCTCAGGCCCCCGGTACTACGGAAGAAAGACCAAGCGCCCATACTACGCCAGTGGCAGACCACGTCCAACTTGTCGCGTAACCTATTGCAGTTGCTATACTTCCGCAGCCTCTCCCGGTTCCTCGCTATTTTCGGTGGGTGGAACAGCGTCCCCTACCGCCCGCAGATACCGGCATGGCCCCCCGGAGCCCCGCCGGAGCCACGCCGTAGTACCTCCGTTCGACTAACGGAGGTACTACGGCGAGTCTCCGGGGGGGCTCGCGGGACGGTCTGGCGCAGGATTGGAGCAATAGGGAGCCAGACGCTCGGCTGTTGGGGGTGCCAAGCCGGGTTCGGATAGATCGCCAAGACGCGGGAGACGGGTAAAGGGCCAGAGCCGGGGCGCCGCTTGGCGTGATCCTCAAGGCAAGTCCAGTAACCCTTCCATCGGAAAGAGCGAAGAACCCAATTCCCGTGTATCTCGTTAAACTTTCACCATACCCCCTCTTTCAGCGATGTGGGGAGAGGTCAGGGAGGGCTTGTCGTGGCAGGATCATGGCCGGTGAGCAGTGGCAAATGGAACGAGAAGCCGCCTCCAGAGGGGGGAAGGCCCGGTGGGTTGAGGTCTGGCCTGTGCCCCGGGAAGCCGCGCGACGAGCGCTACAAGGCGTTCCCCGTCAGCGCCCATGGAGGCAACTACGCTGCGTCGGGCACGATTGCGCGCGCAAAGCATGCTGAAAACCGTGCCAATTGAATGGGGGCGAGAAGCGTCCGGAGCATTCCACCTCATAAAGAACTGGCTGACCCGTTCCCAGGCCAGCCAGCGCTACAACAACTGTCCGGTATGCTGCGCTCGTTCCAACGCTTCAGTCATTGTTACTGCTCCCGGACACGGTAGAACCGCATCGGATCGGTCGTAGTGTCCTGGAAGAACTTCGTCGTCCCGTCACCGATGATGGTGCCGGGCAGCGACGGCCAGGTGCTGACCGGCGCGCCTGAACCTGCTGAGTTCGTGAAGTAGAGCGTGTAAGTTACGCTGCTGGAGCTGCCAAACGAAATCGTGCTTACATTGTTCGTCCGGGCAATGCTCAGCGCCACCGCCGCAGGCGTCGTGGTTGCCGCTTGGCGGGTGAAGGTCATGGTCCCATCCGGATTGAATTGAAAGTAGCCGATGTACCACGCGAGGCCACTCGTGCCGGTATGGGAATCCACGATAGGGTTCCCGGAGGCATCGAAGAGTGGTCTCACTTCGTACAGGTCGGAGCGCACGGCGGTGGTAAAGTTGCCGGGTGTCGTAATTTCAAGATTCCCCTCGGGCCAAGCGTCGTTCAAGGTGCCAATGGTTGCATCAACGATGCTCCCCATCCAGATCGAAAGAAGGTGGAGGGGGTAGTTCGCAATGGACTCCCGGACAAAGGTTGCGGTGTTGTACTGACTCGAAGCCCCCAGATCGTTCGCAACGTAAGACGCATTGGCGAAGATGGAGTTAATTGGGGACCTCACGCTGGCTTGCTCTCCCCTGTTCAGGCGGGTGGCATCGGTGCTCCGGACCGCGCTGTTCGCGCGGGGCACTGTGACCCAGAGCGTGAACGCTACGCTACTGGGGTAACTCACACCAAAACCCGAGCCGTTGTAGTACCCGAACACCGACCAGCTCAGGTTGTTCAGGTTGGCAAAGGTGCTCGGAGTCAGTTGCGAGGCTGAGAAGT
>OBLU010001938.1_pt1 | contig 19128 bp, 10 predicted proteins | sample 1518681 | NCBI WGS metagenome assembly OBLU01 (sample SAMEA3539304, study PRJEB22396) | soil metagenome | biome: tundra; feature: field; material: soil | place: USA | collected 2010-05 | depth 0.15 m | reverse complement strand
CAGCACCCGCGCCCACAACGCGCTCGACCGGCTGGATATCGTCACGGTGGAGAACTTGCTGCGCCAACCCTCCTCCACGTTCTTTCAGCTTCGCGGCTTAGGCAACAAGACCCGCCGGGAGGTGCTGGACCTTCTCAAGCTCCTCCGCGCCCGCTTCCCCGAAAGCGCCGTGCCGGAGCGGGCGCCGGCCCCGCCGCCTGAAGAGGTTCCGTCGGAAGGCGCCGCCGCCCGTACCATTGACGAGCTGCTTCGGGACTTGCTGCCCACTGCGCGCTACAAGCCCGACCACGCGCACCGTCAGCGCCTCCTGATGCTGCTCGAACTCGATGACGCCAGCACGGGCGCGCCGACATTCCCGACGCAGACCGAGATCGCCCGCCGCACAGGCAAGACGCGCGCGCTCATCGGTCAGGACCTTACCAGCGCTCGCGAGCGCTGGCGCCGTGCGCGCTCGCTCACCGAGGTCCGCAACGAAATCGCTCAGTTCCTGGAGACAGAGGGCGGCATCGCCACGGCTCGCGAATTGGCGGAATACCTGCTCGCCGCCCGCGGGGCCGAAGCCGCGGACCCGAGCCTGCGCATCCGGCGCGCGGCGGCGGTGGTCCGGGCGGCGCTCGAAACCGAGTGCATGATGGACAAGCCGCGCTGGGAAGAAAGCCGCACCCACGGTCTCTACCTGGTGGCCATCGGCGAAGCGCTGTTCTCCTTCGCAAGGCGGCTTGCGGAAACGGCGCGGGAAGTGGCGGCGGCAGACCCCATGCCTTCGCCTGCCCGCGCGCTGGAGATCTTGCGCGCCACGCCGGAGGCCCCGGAAGCGCTCTCCGAAAGCCGCCTGCGTCGCCTCGCTGCTGCGGTGGGCGGCGTCTCGCTTTCACCCCGGCAGGAACTGTATTCCACGGGCATGCCCGCGACACGCGCCTTGAAATTAGCCCAGGCCGCGCTTGCCGGCCTCGATCGCCTGACCGTCGAGGAACTTCGCCGTCGCGTTCGCGACCGTTACCCGGACGCCCAACCGCTGACCGGCCGTCCCGAGCTGGATACCCTGGTGCAGGAGTGCGGGCTCGCGCTCTCCTGGGACGAGCGCGGGCAAGTCTATTTAGCGCCGCAACCGGGCGCTGTCTCCTCATCGGTCAGCCTGCACACGCGCTACACGCCGCGCCCGCTCCGCGCCGCTGACGAGCTGTCGCCCGAGCGGCAAATCGCGCGGGACTTCGAGCGCTCGCTCGACGCCGCCTACAGAACGCCCTCCTACCTGGCGCTCTTCACCGCCTCGAAATACGTGCGCCGCGCCGAGAAGATCCTCCGGCGGCACTTCCCCATGGGCGTACTCAACCTCGATGCCGAAATCATCGCCGCCATGCGCGCCCGTTCCCAGCAGCTTGGGGCGGATTGGAACGTTGTGCTGTGCGCCGACGCCGCGCCCCCAGAAAGCCAGGACTGGCGCCGTCTCCAGCAGTTGCTCCGCCAGGCGCTGCCCGCCGTGGAGGAAAAGCTGCGCGCGCGCACAGTTCCGCTGCTGGTGACGTACCCCGGCCTGCTGGCCCGCTATGGAGAGATGAGCCTGCTGGCGCGCCTTTCCGATTACCGCCTTGCGCACAGCCTGTGGGTGCTGGTGGCGGGCGACCAGCAGACCGGGCGGCCGACAATCGATGGCGTTCCGGTCCCCGCCGCCAGCGCCAACCAAGCGGCCGAAATCCCAACGGCCTGGCTTACCGAACACAGCACATCCGACGACGAGGGAGGCCTGCGATGATCGACGAAGCCGCCCTCCGCGAAGGACTCAAGAAGCTGCTGGCCGCCACGGAATCCGACATCCGCGCACGTGTCGAGGAAGAGCCCGAGTTAAAGCAAGCGCTCGAAGCGCGCCATAAGGATGCTGCTGAGGCCGGCCGCGCCGCTCCCGGCGCATGGCTCGCCTTTCGCGACGAAGCCGTTACTCAAGCCGCCGTTCATTGGCTGTTAGGTTGCGTTTTCGTGAGGTTTCTGGAAGATAACGACCTCGTTGACGAGGTCTGGATCGCAGGCCCGAAGACGGAGGGGCGCGATCGGCTGAACGAAGCGCTCGACCGCCGCTCCCTCTGGTACCGCCAAAACCCACACGGCAACGACGCAGATTATTTATTGGACGTCTTCTCTCGGACCGCCGCTCTCCCCGGCATGGCCGGCCTGTTCGACCGCGCACACAACCCGCTCTGGTCGCTCTCGCCGTCCGGACAGCAGGCGATGGCGATCCTGCAATTCTTCCAGATGCGTGGCGGGGCCACGAGCGAGTTGTGCCACGACTTCACGGACCCGAACTGGAACACCCGCTTCCTCGGCGATCTTTACCAAAACCTCTCCGAGTTTGCTCGCAAGCGGTATGCACTCTGTCAGACACCGGGGTTCGTGGTGGACTTCATCCTGGACCGGACGCTCACCCCGGCGCTCGATGTTTTCGGTCTGGAGCAGACGCGCCTAATCGATCCGACCTGTGGCAGCGGGCATTTCTTGCTGGCGGCGTTTGACCGGCTGTTCGCGGCATGGGTGTGGCGCGTAGGTGCGGATATCCCGAGCGTGCTGGCGCAACGGGCGCTGGATGCCCTGTACGGTGTGGATTTGAACCCCTTTGCCGTGGCGATCGCCGAGTTCAGATTGTTGATAGCGGCGTTGAGTGTCTGTTGCATCGAGCGCCTTCGAAACGCACCAAACTTCAGGTTTCAACTCGCAGCCGGAGATTCGCTGCTGCATGGCCCGCCTCTCCGCGGCGAGAGTGCCATTCAACGCCCAACCGGGCAAGATCCGGCGGAGTGCTATTTCGCCGCCGAGGACGCCGATGCGCTACGCCGGATATTGGGCCAACAGTACCACGCGGTTGTCGGCAATCCACCGTACATCAATGTAGCCGACCCCGCACTCCGTGAGACCTACAGGCGCCGGTATACCTCGTGTGCTGGCAAGTACCAACTGAGCGTTCCGTTCACGGAGCGTTTCTTTCACCTCGCGTTGCGCGGCGGCGACACGGCGGACCAGCCCGCTGGGTTGGTAGGGCTGATTGTCTCGAATGCATTCATGAAGCGCTCATTCGGGAAGAGGCTCATCGAGAATCACATCCGGTTCTGGGATTTAACTCATGTAATCGATACATCCGGCGTGTATCTGCCGGGCCACGGGACGCCGACAGCGATCTTGATTGGACGCAACCGGTCGCCCGTGGACGGTACCGTTCGCGCGGTGCGGGGGATTCGCGGTGAGACTGGCGTGCCGGACGACCCCACGCACGCCCCGGTCTGGTCTGCGATTGTGGGGCAGGTGGATCACCCAGGCTCGGAGAGTAAGTGGGTTAGCGTGGCAGATGCGCGACGGGAGCTTTTCGGATCCTGGCCTTGGTCCACCGGCGGGGGCGGTGCGGCGGAACTGAATGAGGCTTTGGAAGAAGCTGCGCCGACGAGATTAGCTACGCTCACGAACGAGATCGGGCTGTTTGGCGTCACGGGCGAAAACGACATCTTCGTTCTTCAACCGGAAGATGCGGTCCGCTACGGAATTGAGGGCTGGCGACATCTGCTGGATGGCGAGTCGATTCGCGAATGGTCCGCGGCCGCCCCGAATGCTGCAGTTTGGCCATACGACTGCGACCTCCGCCCGCGAGCGCTGAGCGAACTTCCACGACTCGCGCGATATCTGTGGCCAAGTCGGAGCTTACTCGCGAAGCGGAAGAAGTTCGGGACGCCAATTACTGAGCGTGGAATGTGCTGGTACGAATGGCAGGAGCTATATACCTCAAAGCTTTCTAGCCCAATCGCGATCACGTTCGGTGACGTAGCCACTCACAATCATTTCATGCTTACCCGCGGTGAGGTCGTGCTCAATCGGCACGCTCCGGTTATTAAGCTTTCCGCTGACGCCACGGAGCATGAACATCTACGCTACCTTGCTCTGCTGAACAGCTCCGTCGCGTGCTTCAGGCTCAAGCAAGTCTGCTTTCCCAAAGGAGGCGATATTGTTGGAGACGATGGGGCACGAGTGCGAAAGATCTTGTGGGACGTTTACTACGAATTTGACAACACTCGCCTACGTTCATTCCCCGTCCCAGCCGAAGGCCTTCTCAAGTTCGGGATCGCTCTTCAGTCCGAAGCCGACGCTCGCTCCGCTTTGTCGGCTGATCGCATCTGCGCAGCCCAGACGCCGACCGTCAGGGCGCTGACCGACGCTCGCGAACACGCCGCAGCCCACCTCGCCCGGATGATCGCCCTTCAGGAAGAACTCGATTGGCAGGTCTATCATCTCTACGGTCTCCTCGACGAAGACCTTTCGCTTCCGCCGGACGAAGTCCCGCCGCTAAAACTCGGCGAGCGTCCTTTCGAGATCATCATGGCGCGCCAGATGGCCGCTGGGGAACTCGAAACCACCTGGTTCGAGCGGCACGGGTCCACCCCCATCACAGAGTTGCCCGCGCACTGGCCGGAGCGGTACCGACGCGCGGTCGAGCGCCGGCTGGAGATCATTGCCACAAACCACGATATCGCGCTCGTCGAACAGCCCGAGTACAAGCGCCGCTGGAACCTGCCGAAGTGGGAAGACCTCGAACAGAAAGCCCTGGAAAACTGGCTGCTGGACCGCATGGAATCCACGACGCTGTGGTCGGAGCCCGAACTAAGAAGCTGCTCGCGCCTGGCGGACTTGCTGCGCCGCGACTCGGAGTTCACGGGGGTAGCCGAACTGGCGGAGGGCCACCAGGATTACGATATCGCCGCGCTCGTGAAGCGCCTCGCCCTGAAGCAGGCCGTCCCGTTCCTTTCGGTGCTGCGGTATAAACCCTCGGGCCTGGAAAAGCGCCGGGAATGGGAGAAGATGTGGGACGCGCAGCGTCGCGAGGATGCCGGGGAGCAGGTCAAAATCGATATCCCGCCAAAATACAGATCCTCCGATTTCCAGGATGCGACATGGTGGAGCCTGCGCGGCAGTCTGGATGTCCCGAAAGAGCGCTTTATTCTGTACTCTGGCATCGAAGGGGATTCCGATTCGAGCCCGGTCATTGGCTGGGCCGGCTGGAACCACTTACAGCAGGCCGAGGCGCTGAACGCATATTATCGACATGCCAAGGAAGACGAAGCCTGGCCTGTAGAACGGCTCAAACCCGCGCTTGCAGGGTTGCTCGAACTCATCCCATGGCTGAAGCAGTGGCACAACGAGCCCGACTCGGCGACGGGCGACCGCATGGGCGACAGCTTTGCAGCCTTCCTGGAAGCTGAGTGCCAGGGATTGGGGATCACCGTGGATTCTTTGCAGGAATGGACGCCGACGCGAACCGCGCGCGCTGGAAGGCGTCGAGGATAAGGTATCGGAATGGCATCAGCAAGCCCAACGCCCACCATCGGACAGTTGTTCCAGTTGCCGGAGCGGGTCAACCCCACGGATTACGTCCTCAAGCTGAGCGAGGGCGTGTCGGACCCGGCCGCCACCATCAAGCAGTACGTCGTCACGCCGCAACTGGCGGTGTGTTTCGATAAGGCCCTCACGCTGATTCGCGGCGCCGTGGAGCGGCGGCAGAGCGTGGCCACTTACCTGCACGGCAGCTTCGGCGCGGGCAAGAGCCACTTCATGGCGATGCTATACCTGCTGCTGAACGGCAACACGCAGGCGCGCAGCGTGCCGGAGTTGGCCGAGGTGGTGCAGCGGATGGGAACGTGGGCCCAGGGCCGGCGCTTCCTGCTGATCCCGTACTACCTGATGGATGCGGAGAGCGTAGAGCAGTGCCTGCTGGGTGGATACGTGGACCAAGTCCGGCGGCTGCACCCGGAGCAGCCGCCGGCCGGACTCTACCGCTCGGACAGCATGATCGAGAATGCCCGTGGACTCCGGCAGCAGTTCGGAGAAGCCGCGTTCTTCGCCGCCTTGAACCGGACCGCAGGCCCCGGCGCTGGTTGGGGACAGATCGCCTCGACGTGGGATGGCGCCCGCTTCGATGCCGCCTGCGAAGCCGGCCCAGCCGAACCGGACCGCGTGCAACTGGTGAGCGACCTGGCGGCCACGGTCCTCACCACGGCGCGGCACACGGCAGATTTCGTCAGCCTGGGCGAAGGGCTTTCGATTATGAGCCGGCACGCCAAGTCGCTGGGGTACGACGCGGTCATTCTATTCCTGGACGAGCTGATCTTGTGGCTGGCGTCGCGCGCCGCCAGCGTGGATTTCGTCACGCGCGAGGCGCCGAAGCTGGTCAACCTGGTGGAATCCAGCGTGGCGGAGCGTCCGGTGCCCATCGTGAGCTTCGTTGCCCGGCAGCGGGATCTGCGCACCGTGCTGGGCGAGCAGGCAGTGGGCAGCGAGGTGAAGAACTTCGAGGACGCCCTGAACTACTTCGAAGCCCGCTTCGATCAGATCCGCCTGGAAGACCGCAACCTGCCCACCATCGCCGAGAAGCGGCTGCTGGTGCCGAAGGACGCCGCGTCGGCCGAGCTGATCCGGCAATCGTTCGAGTCCGTCAAGAAGATCAAGGAATCGGTCAGGGAGATCCTGCTGACGCAGGAGGGCGACCTGGAGCAGTTCCGGCAGGTCTACCCGTTCTCGCCCGCGCTGGTGAAAACGCTGGTGGGCGTCTCCGCGGCGTTGCAGCGCGAGCGCACGGCGCTCAAGATCATGGTCCAGTTGCTGGTAGACCAGCGCGATACGCTGCACCTGGGCGAAATCATGCCGGTGGGCGACCTGTTCGGCGTCATGCTGGAGGGTCACGACGCGTTCAGCGCCGAAATGAAGCAGCGCTTCGACGCGGCCCGCAAGCTGTGGGAGCAAAAGCTGCGGCCGCTGGCGGAGGAGGATGCGGCCACGGTCGGCGTCGAGGCGCGCGATCGCCGGTTGAAAGAGAACGAGCGCATCATCGGCACGCTGGCGCTGGCCGCGCTCACGCCGGAGTTGGATACGCTCAAAACGCTCACGCCGCGGAAGCTCGCGGCACTGAACCACGGCAGCATCAAGGTCTCGATTCCGGGCACGGAGGCGAACTCCGTGTGGAAGCGGCTGCAAGACTGGTCGTCCAAGGTGGGAGAGATCCGGATCAAGGGCGAGGGCGTGGACGCCGTGGTCACGCTGCAACTCAGCGGCGTGGACACCAATACGATCATTTCCGGCGCCGCCCACGAGGATAACCCGGGCAACCGGCTGCGGACGGCCAAGCAACTGCTGTTCGACGAGATCGGGGTGGACCCGGAAGGCGGGGTCTACTGCGAATACTCGTTCAAGTGGAAGGCCACGGCTCGCGCGGCCGAACTGCGCTTCAGTAACGTTTGGGAAACGGACGATGCGAAGCTCCAGCCTAGCGGCGATCCATGGCTGGTGGTGATCGACTTTCCGTTTGATCGGGACGGTCACACCCCCCAGGACGATCTGGAGCGGCTGGCCGAGTTCAAGGCGAGACACGCGAGACAGGGGGCGCGCACGCTGGTCTGGCTGCCCTCTTTCTTCAGCCTGGATGCGCAGCGGGCGGTGGGCAAGCTGACCATCCTCGATTTCCTGCTTGCCAACGATCAGCGGCTCAAGGAGTACAGCGCGAACCTTTCTTCCGTGGAGCGGGCCGAGGCGCGCATGTTGCTCGAAAACCAGCGCTCCAGCCTGCGCGATAAGGTGAAGCGCGCGTTGCGGGAAGCGTATGGCGTGCAGGCCGCGGAGCCAGGCATGCTCGACCCGGCCTATGAGTTGGAACCAGCGCAACAGTTCCAGTGCCTGGAAGGTTCGCTGCCGTTGCGCCCGCCCGTGGCGGCCACGCTGGCCGACGCACTGAACGGGATTCTCGCGCAGGCGCTCGATCACGAATTCCCGGCGCATCCCGACTTTCGGGAGGACGAGGTCAAGATCACCGACACGTTGGTGAAGCGCGCGCTGGAAGAGATCCGCAACGCGCTGGCTGCCCCGGAATTGCGGGTGCTAATCAATAAGGACACGCGCAAGCTGCTGCGGCCTTTGCTGGAACCATTGGAACTGGCGCACGTGGGAGACCAGTGGCTGCTGGTGGAGCGCACGTGGATGGACCATTTCGACCGCTGCGAGGCGCAGCATCAGGGGCCGGTCACGGTGCGTGATTTGAGGCGCTGGATCGACCAGCCACGTCCCAAGGGCCTGCCGGTTTCGTTGCAGAACCTGATTATCAACACCTACGTGCTTCAGTCCAACCGGCTGCTGATCTTGCAGGGGATCGCGCTGGACCCGGGTTCCACGCCGCCACGGGATGAAACGCTCGTCGAGAAGCAGGAACTGCCTTCCCAGGAGATGTGGGCCAAGGCCGTGGACCGCGCCGGCAAGGTGTTCGGCGTGACCGGCCTGCCGCTCGCCAGTGCGCAGAATATGGCGCGGCTGGCGCAGGAGGTTCGCAAGGTGGCGTCGGAGTATCGCGAACCCTCGGATAACTACCTGGCCAAGTTAGCAACCGTGCTGCGCACCTGCAGCCTGACGGAATCCAATCCGCCGCGACACCAAACTGCGCTATCTGTGCGGGCGGCGATGGCCGCTCTCGAAGCCCCCCAGAAACCGATTCTGGTGGTGCGAACGCTTCAAACTATGGCGACGGCGACTTCGGAAAACGCCATGGGCAAGAGCCTGAAGCAGGCGTCGAGCATGCTGGGCGCGCTCCAGAATCTGAACCTGCTGATGTTCGAAGGCCTGCGCCAGATCGCGGACGAGCCTCGCGCCACCGCCGCGCGGGGTCTGATCGAGAAGCTCCACGAGGCCCTGTGCGCCGACGAATATGTGATTTCGCTCGCTGCGGTGTTGCCGAATTTGCAGGTCCGGGCCACCGAGCTGATCGTAGTGCGTCCGCCGCAGCCGCCGCCCGAGACTGTGCCTCCGACGCCGCCGGTCACTCCTGTGCCGCCGATCGAGTTGCCGCCGATCCCGCCGACGCCCACGCCCAAGCATCGCAAGGTGGTTTCCCAAGGCTCGAAGACGACCAAAGGCATGGCGGACTGCAAGGCCGTGCTCCAGGAGATCGAGAGTAACCTGGACGAGGGATCGGAGCTGCGCCTGAGTTGGGAAATCGTCCGCGAGGAGACCGAATGACGGAAGCCAGCTTGCTTTCGCTCATTGCTCCGCGCTGGAGGGCCGCTCGGGAGAAGGGTTCTGCCCCGGCAGCTATCGGCGTACATAGCGAAACGCGCTGGCAGGGCCCGGCTGAGGTTACGCTCGACAGCGTACGAGTGCCCGTGGCGCAGTGCGATTCCGTGCTCGCGGCCAGGGAACAACTTGCCGTACGGGGTTCCAACTGGTTCGTGCTGGTAACGCCGCTGGAGTTGACGGACCTGGGGGCCGACGTCGAGGCGCGTCTGCTACGCCACCGCCTGCTTCGAGTGGAGCCGTGGGACCTCCTGCGCAGCCGGTTCAACGCGCGCACGTTTGATGGGTCGTTGCTCGGCAAGGCAGCCTTGGCCGATGCCGCAGTGGAGGCGCTCGGAGCGACGAACCCCGATCCTGCGCCCGCTGGCGTGCTGACCGCGGAATCCGTCTGGCGCGTGGTGATCGGGAACCGGCTGGGCGTGGACGAAGCCCGGCCGGACGCTCGCAAATGGCTCGAATGGGCGCAGGATGCCACCGCGTGCGCGCGGTGGCGCGCGCTCGGCGATGAGCTTAAGGGGCTGCTGGTGGACTGGATGGCCGGATCGCTGGGGGATTGGGCCATCACCTTCGCCGGGTGCCTGGATTCTGGCTACGGCCAGCAGGCCATGGCGCTCGGAATCGCTCTCGGCGTGTTGCGCCAGGAGAGACAGGACGCCCAGGAGCGCGTGGTCCTGGCGCAGGCCTCGGGCCGGCTGGAGCAGTACGCCGGTGGGCGGACGATATCCCCCCAGGCACAGCGTGTTTGGAACGAAGCCGCCGAACAGTGGGCCTCGTCCCGCGCTGCGGCGGGCGATATTGCCACGGTGCTGAGTGAAATTGGCGAGGCGGACCGCATCCTGGAGAAGATCGGTGCGCTGCCGCTGGCGTGGTTGGGTAAGTGGTCGGTTGCCGGGTTCGCGCAGCGGCTGGAGCGGTTCAGTGGGGCGGGCCTCCAGGCCGGTTCGCCCGACTTCGAAGCGCGCCTGCGCGAGGTGGAATCGCATGAATTGGCACGCTGGGCGGCGCGCGAGCGATCCTGGACCGAGCGCGCCCGCATGGCGGCGCGACTGGCCCGCTGGCTGGCGACTTCGCCCAATCCGGCGAAGGACTGGGCGGAGTCGGTGTCGTGCTATGTGGAGCACGGTGCGTGGGTGGACTGGGCGCGCCAGGCGCTGACCGCCGGCGACGAACCGGAAGGAACGGCCCGAAGCTGGGCAGCTTTGTGTGAGCGCGCGGCGCGGCGCCGCGACGAGGAGAACTTGGTTTTCGGCCGCCAATTGGCTGATGCGGTGCAGCGCGATTCTTTCGGCGATACTGTGATACCGGTGGAGCGCGTGCTCGAACGCGTAGTGGCGCCGTGGGCGAAAGACCGCGTTCTGCTGATTCTGATGGACGGAATGAGCATCGCCGTGTGGCGCGAACTTAGCCAGGAATTGGTCCAGGCCGGTGCGCAACTCTGGAGTTGGCGGGAAGGCCAGCCACTGCCGCCGGGCCTTTCCGCGCTGCCTTCCATGACAGGGTTCTCGCGGGCCAGCCTGCTTTGCGGCAAACTCGCCTCTGGTGGTCAGGAAGTTGAGAGGCGCGGATTCGCGGAGAATCCGGCGCTGATGGGCGCATCGCGCAGCGGCTATCCGCCCGTTCTCTTCCACAAGGACGAGTTGGCGGGGGAGACTACTCGCAAGGAGATTCGCAACCCTCAGCGGCGCGTGGTGGGCGTAGTGATCAACGTGGTAGACGATTCACTCGATGGGCCGGACCAGCGCGCGTTCCATTGGTCGCTGAGCCAGGTGCCCGTCCTGCGCGCGCTCCTCGCCGAGGCCGAAACGGCCGGGCGAGCCGTGATTTTTGCAAGCGATCATGGCCACGTAATCGAGCGCGGTACCGTGATGCGGCGCTCCGGCTCCGCCGATCGCTACCGCTTCCCCGAGGAAGGCGCCCCTGGGGAAGATGAAGTCCTGCTTGCTGGACGCCGCGTCCTGGAAGAGGGCGGAGGCGTAGTGGCGCTCGCCACCGAAGTGGTTCGGTACACGCCGTCGCGAAAGCTGGGTTATCACGGTGGTGCGACGCCCCAGGAATGCCTCGCGCCGCTGGCCGCGATCTCACCGGCCGCGAAGGGGCCAGAGGGTTGGGCCAAAACCGTCGAGAATGTGCCGCCGTGGTGGTACGCCGGGGGGTTGCTTCCCGCTGAACCTACCGCCAAGCCAAAAGCCCGTCGTGCGGAGCCGCTATTCGAAGGCGTCGCTGGTATCGAGCGCGATTGGGTCCGGGAGTTGTTGGATGGCCCCGCGTTCGCCGAGCAGATGCGGATAGCGGGAGGACGTCTCGATGGGGCGCGCGCGGAGCAGGCGCTTCGCGCATTGGCGGCGCGCAATGGAGTTTTGATGAAACCCGCGCTGGCGCAGCGGGTGGACCTGCCTCAGTTCCGGATCGATGGATTCCTGTCCAATTTCGAGCGGGTGCTGAACGTGGATGGGTATCCTGTGGTATCGGTGGATGATTCGGAGACAGTCCGGCTGGATATCGATCTGCTGAAGAAGCAGTTCGGCTTGGAATAAGCGTATGGTGAGTCCTCAGCGCCGCAGTGACATTATCGACGCACTTCGTGCCGGCACCGTGCCCAGACGTGGGCTCGATCTGTTGGCGGTCGGGATGGAGCGGTTCGAATCCGCGATTGACGAGGAACTCGATTCGGTGCGGGCGGGCAACGGCCGGTTCAAGGCCGTCCGCGGCGAATATGGTAGCGGGAAGACGTTCTTCGCACGATGGGTGGAGGAGCGCGCCAAGCGCGCCGGATTTGCCGTCTCCGAGGTGCAGATCAGCGAGACGGAAACGCCGCTGCACCGGCTGGAGACCGTGTACCGCAGGTTGATGGAACGCCTCTCCACCTCCGATAAGGAGCAGGCCGCCTTCCGCAGCATCGTGGATGCGTGGGTTTACGCCTTAGAGGAAGACCTGCTTGCGGCCGGCGACGTAAGCGGGCAGGACGCCTCTGTGTTGGTGGCCCGCACCAATGAACTGATTGAGAAGCGGCTGGCGGCGATTACGGAACTTGCGCCGGCGTTCTCAGCGGCGCTCCGTGGATATCGTGCGGCAGTAGCGGCGGGAGAGAATGCTACCGCAGAGGCGCTCCTGGCATGGGTCTCCGGTCAGCCGAACGTTGCGGCGGCTGCGAAGCGGACCGCGGGCATCAAAGGCGAGATCGATCATTTCAGCGCGCTGTGCTTCCTCCAGGGCCTATTGATCATGCTTCGCGACGCGGGCTTCGCCGGCCTGGTGTTGGTGCTCGATGAGGTGGAAACGCTTCAGCGGGTTCGCGGCGATGTTCGGGAAAAGGCGTTGAACGCGTTGCGGCAGTTGATCGACGAATTGCTCGGCGGCCGCTTTCCTGGCCTGTACCTTGTTATTACTGGAACGCCAGCATTCTTCGACGGCCCTCAAGGCGTGCAGAAACTGCCGCCGCTGGCGCAGCGCTTGCATGCGGATTTCGGGTCCAATCCCCGCTTCGACAATCCTCGGGCACCGCAGGTTCGCCTCCGGAACTTCGATTTACGTGAGTTGGTAGAGGTCGGGAGGAAGGTTCGGGACCTGTACGCGGACGGAATCCCTAACGGCGGGCGCATTCACACGATCGCCGACGACGCCTATCTGGAGTTGCTGGCCAAAGCGCTCGCCGGGCGGCTGGGTGGCCATGTGGGACTGGCACCGCGATTGTTCCTCAAGAAGCTGGTGGGCGACGTTCTGGACCGAATTGACGTCCATCCAGATTTCGACCCGCGCCGCGATTACGCCCTGACCGTCGTCGACGCCGAGCTGAGCGACCAGGAGCGGGCCGTAGCGACGGTGGACGACATCGAGTTGCGCCTGTGACGGCATTCGACCGGCTACACGCCTCGCTCCAGCACCACATCGTGAACTCGCTCGGGTGGCGCGAACTGCGCGCACTTCAAGAGCAGGCGATCACGCCGGTTCTCGATGGAATGCATTGTCTCCTCCTGGCGCCGACGGCTGGCGGGAAGACCGAGGCCGCCGTGTTCCCTCTGCTATCTCGAATGCTCGTCGAGGATTGGCAAGGTCTCAGCGTTCTGTACGTGTGCCCGATCCGGGCCTTGCTGAACAACCTGGAAGAGCGGCTTTCGTACTACGCCGGACTGGTGGGCCGCAGTTGCGGGCTGTGGCACGGGGACGTCAGCCAGGCGGTGAAATCGCGCATCCTGGCCGAGCCGCCAGATATCCTGCTCACCACGCCGGAGAGTCTCGAAGCACTGCTAATTTCCAGCCGTACGGACAAACCGCATTTCTTCGGGTCCGCCAAGGTGGTAGTGGTCGATGAGATCCACGCTTTCGCTGGCGATGACCGCGGCTGGCACCTGCTCGCCGTGTTGGACCGGATCGTCAGACTCGCTGGGCATCCACTACAACGCATCGGTTTGTCCGCAACAGTCGGGAATCCAGAAGAGCTGCTCCACTGGCTCGTGGCGGGTTCAGAAGCGGAGGGCGTCGTAATTGCGCCGCCGGCATTAGCGCCGTCAGTCGCGGACGTCACAATCGATTACGTCGGCAATATCCAGAATGCCGCCACCGTCCTGAAGCTCCTTTACGCGGGTGAGAAGCGGCTGGTGTTCTGCGACAGCCGCGCCCGGACGGAAGAATTGGCCGCCCTCTTGCGTGCCGAGGGCGTGCCGACGTTCGTTTCGCACAGCTCTCTGAGCGTCGAGGAAAGGCGCGACGCGGAGCGCGCGTTCCGTGAGGGCCGCGATTGCGTTATCGTGGCGACCAGCACGCTGGAACTCGGAATCGATGTGGGGGACTTGGATCGGGTCATCCAGATTGACGCGCCCGCGACGGTCGCGTCTTTCCTGCAACGGCTGGGGCGCACGGGGAGGCGTAGCGGAGCGAAGCGCAACTGCCTGTTCCTGGCGACATCCTCTGAATCGCTGCTACAAGCTGCGGCGCTGGTGGAGTTGTGGAGGGAGGGTTACGTCGAGCCCATCAAGCCGCCGGGTGTGCCGTACCACCTGTTTGCCCAACAGGTGCTGACGATCCTCTTACAGCACGGCGCCGTCCCCGAGAGCAGACTTCTCCCGGCGCTTGGTGGCTTGATCAAATCGGCCTGTCTGAGCGAAGCGGTCTGCGCTGAGATCATCCGGCACATGCTGGAGACGCGCCTGATTGCATCCGATTCAGGTCTGCTGACCGCCGGCGATCAAGCGGAGCGCCTATACGGCGCGAAGCACTACATGGCCCTGCTTTCGATTTTCGACAGCCCACCGTTGTTCACGGTGTTTTGGGGGCCGAAGGAGATTGGCGCCGTTCATCCAATCTCATTCCACGCCGATGCCAGAGGCGGTCCCGTCATTCTGTCGCTAGCTGGCCGCTCGTGGCAGGTCGGACACATCGATTGGGACCGTCAGGCCGCACAAGTTACGCCCGCCGACGACCGTGGGAAATCGCGCTGGCTCGGAGAGAGCCGGCCGCTGTCGAACAAACTCTGCCAAGCCGTCCGCAGCGTTCTCCTCGATTCAGAGGAGCGCCCGTGGTGGTCGAGACGCGCAAAGGACCAGATCATCTCGGCTCGGGAGAGTGCAACTGCGATTGCTCCCGACGCAACGGTCGCCGAGATCGACCGCAATCGCGAGCGGGTGACCTGGTGGACCTTCGCTGGCCTGAATGCCAACTTCGAACTGGCAGCCTCATGGCCTGGCAACGCGCGTTTCGATAATTTCAGCGTTACGCTTGCGGGCCATATCCCGGCCGTTTCATTGCAGAAGTGGATTCGGGGCCGCTCGCCAATCGACCCGTTCCATTTTGGCCAGCTAGCACGGCCGAAGTTCGATCAGTGCTTGCCCTCGGAGGTGGTGACAGGGATGCTCCGCGCTCGGACGCAGGATCTGCCGTCCGTCGAAACAGCCCGGAATGGCCACGTCCTTTATCGCGACGTTGATTGATCACCTCTTATCTAATGGAGTGTGAACCTTGGCTGTGCGCATCGCGGTAACGGAACCATTCATAATCATTCTTCTCCCGCAGCCGACAAGAGGTTTTGGACGGCTGTTTCTTGTATTCCTAAGGTCTCGGCAATTTCCGCGACTTTGAGGCCACGGCGATGGAGGCGCACGACTGCGGCTGTGCGATCGTCGGCGTCGAGGTTGGCTCCGCCGATATGCAACAGCATTTCACGCACTCTGCGGAGGCCGCGGTCCACGATCTTGATTTCCTTACGCGCCTGCTCTCCTGGAGCACCTGGCCGTAGGGATTCGCGCATCAACTGGTTCAGCGCAGCAACTCTGTTCTCTTGTTCGGACGTTTCCGGACCAGCAACGACAACTCCGCCCATTCTCGGGAAGGGCAGCGGGAGTTCCTCTGTATTCGGCTGGTTCAATCCCAGGTCCGCCAAGAGCGCCTCGCGGAAAACATCGGCGCATTCGTTAAAGCCCTTTTCGCGAGCAAGCCTTTCCAGTCGCAGGAGCACTTTGCCCTTTGGGGGTACTAGGGTTTCGTAGCGTTGAATGGTCGCGAGCCCTTTGCCTATGAGGACACCGAACTCCGTTTGTGTCTTTCCCAGATCGTTACGCAGTCGCTTGACGGCTTCCCGCAGTGTGTCGCTTGACATCATGCCTCATGCTTAATGTATAATGCTTAAGATATCAAATAGCATTGTCCCTCAGTGGACGGCACGAAGCAAGCCTTAAATGGCCGGATTAGGTACCAGCGAGGAGCGATATGGCAAGAAATGCACATCGACGGAAATCGGTTGGCACTCAGAGAAACAGAACGACCTATGGCTCAGTTGACGAGCTTGCCAAGGAAATCGGGATCAGCCGTCAGGCCGCATACCTGGCGCTACGGCGCGGCGTCATCCCCAGTATCAGAATCGGGAAGAGATTTGTCCTGCCGCGCACTGCGATTGCGGAATGGTTGCGCACGGCCGGAAGCCAAGTGGTGACGCAGTAGCACGGGCGAGGCTCCCACATGGTGGACCTGCCCGGAACCCCGCTCACTGAGTCCGACTTCGAAATGCTCAATCGGTCTTGGATAGACCGCGCGCATGCGGAGAAAGCGATGTTGCGCCGGGTTACGAGTGTCGAGGGTGCCGAACTGGTTGGCCAGACCGACGGACACGATTACGCCGGCATCGCCTTCCCCTATGTCTGGCCCGGCGAATCCCATGCTCGCGAGTATCGTTTGCGGCGCGACTCACCAGACGTCACGTACAGGGATGGCGCCAGGAAGCCTGTCCGTAAATACCTGGCTCCCCCCGGTCGCGGCAACCTGCTCTATTTCGTGCCCGGCACTCCCGCCGAATTGTTGGAAGACATCGACCTCCCCATCGTCATCACGGAAGGCGAAAAGAAGGGGATCGCGCTTTGGCGATTGGCTTGGCACGGCATACCTGACGCTTCCGAACGTCCGCATTTCTTGCCCGTGGCGCTGCCGGGTGTCTGGAATTTCAGGGGTACCGTTGCTAAGGAGAGCGGACCAAATGGCGAGCGCGTCGACGTGAAGGACGTCATCACGGACTTCAACCGGGTGCGATGGACCGGTCGCAAAGTGATTATCGCTTACGACTCCGACGCGAAGACGAACGACAAGGTTCGCGCCGCACGGTCTGAACTGGGGCGCCACCTCATTCACGAGCGGCACGCACAGGTCCACTTCTTCGAGATCCCGGCCGGAGCCGCCGGCGTGAAGGTCGGGATTGATGATCTCCTGGCAAGCACAGGACCGGAAAAAGTACTCAAGCTGCTTGAGCGCGCCAAGCGTGCAAACATCAAGCAAAAGACTCCATCGCAAACGGAAGTGCTCGGGAGCATGTTCGAGGATGTGGAGTTCTTCCACACGCAGGACATGAGGCCTTACGCTACGTTTCAAGTGAACGGGCACAGAGAAACATGGCCAATAAAGTCGCAAGGGTTCCGAAACTGGCTGTCGAGAAAATTCTACATGGAGGCACACAAACCGCCCTCAGGGCAAGCACTCCAGGAAACGCTAGGTATCTGCGACGCGAAATCTCAATTCGATGGTCCGGTGTTGGAGGTGGGAGTGCGTGTGCTCGGCGTCGGACTGAGCGTTTATCTGGACCTCGGGAACGATGGGTGGCAGGCGGCCGAGATCACTTCATCGGGGTGGCGTATCATTTCCGACCCGCCGGTCAGGTTTCGCCGGGCGCGCGGAATGGCGTCTTTACCCATTCCGGTTTCTGGCGCCATTTTCGAACTGCGCCAGTTCGTCAATGCGGGCACCGATGAAAACTGGATTCTCATGGTTTCCTGGCTGGTGGCTGCTCTGAATTCATCTGGCCCCTATCCGATACTCATTCTCCAGGGCGAGCAGGGCACCGGCAAAAGCACCGTCGCTCGTGTCCTTCGGTCCCTGGTGGACCCGTCCACCGCGGCATTGCGGGCCGTTCCGCGAGAGGAACGCGATTTGATGATTGCGGCGAACAATTCGTGGGTGATTTCCTTGGACAACCTTTCCGGGATTCCGCAGTGGCTCTCTGACGCATTATGTCGGCTCTCGACCGGCGGGGGATTCGCCACTCGCGAACTCCACTCCGATAGCGACGAGATCCTCTTCGACGCCACCAGGCCCATCATCTTGAACGGCATTGACGACATCGCTGGCAATGCCGATCTAGCGGATCGGGCGCTCATCGTGACATTGCCCCAGGTATCCGAGGAAAACAGGATCCCGGAGAAAATATTCTGGACGGATTTCTTCGAGGCGCAACCCAGGATATTCGGCGCTTTGCTGGGGGCTGTCAGCATGGCTGTCCGGAACCTGGACCGGGTCAAGGTGCCTCGCCTTCCGCGCATGGCCGATTTCGCCCGGTTGATCTGCGCCGCTTCGCCAGCAATGCCATTCACCCAGGAGGCGTTTCTACGGGCGTACTCGGAAAACCGGCGAGAGTCGGTAGCGCTCTCCATCGAGGCAAGCGCCGTCGCCGCGGGCATTCAAACGCTCACGGCCTGCGAGAAGTGGGAGGGCACAGCGACCGAACTTCTACACGCTCTGAACGGCATCGTAGACGAGGACACGAAGAAAGGAAGGGCGTGGCCAAAAGATGCTCGAAACATGAGCAGCAAAGTGAGGAGAGCTGCTCCGCTGCTGCGTCAGGCCGGCTTGGACGTCAGCTTCCGAACCGAAGGACACCAAAAGACGAAGAAAATCATTTTGGCCAGAAGATCGCCGCAAACAAGCGACCGCAGCGACCGCGCGGAAGAGTGGGCCGAATGACAGCACCGACTTTGGAGCGGGCTATGCGCCATCCTCGCAGCGATCACCGAGCGACCGCCACGAACAACCAGCGACCGCATCGACACCCGACTTGCGGTCGCAAGGATAAGGAAAGAGAAATGGCGAAACTGCCAGCGACCGCACTCAACCGAACAATAGTGCAGGCATTTAGCGTGATGCGGGTGCTGCGGCCGATGATTTGCGCCGGCTCCCCAAAGCCTTTTTACCGATCCCATATGGAGACTTTTTGAAAAATGCCTCCATGACCCTCCAGCCCTCCATTCCAAGTCGGTGTTCGTGAGGCAGTGAGACCTTTGACGGGAAACAAGAAAGTGGCGCGGTTCACGACCAGTTTCGATGAAAAGGCGGCATGGATGCGAGAGCGCCAGTCTGCCCATTCCGCGCCCGGATCCGCACCTTTGAGCTTCGCCGAACGCCACTACACTGTTGCGGAGATTGCCGCGCTGTGGAACCTGAGTTCAGATGCGGTCCGAAAGCTTTTTCAGGATGAGCCGGGTGTTCTGGTTCTGGGCGGCCAGGGGGCGGTGCACAAGCGCCGATACACAACGCTGCGGATCCCGGAATCGGTCCTCCAGAGGGTGCACCGAAGAATGACGAAAGTCTAGCTTGACTTGGTAGAATTTGTGCCACAAAATGTCGACATGAAAGCGAAACCAACAGCCAAGCGAGGTAGGGGCAGGCCGGCAAAACCGGTAGAGTGCCCCTTCTGCAGGTGCTCCTTCAAGACGCGAGAACTGCGGACCCATCTCGCCAAGTGCAGAAAGAGGCCGAAATGTTGACCATCTATCGCCGGCATGTGAAAGCGTGCGAGCACAA
>OBLU010001937.1_pt1 | contig 19140 bp, 18 predicted proteins | sample 1518681 | NCBI WGS metagenome assembly OBLU01 (sample SAMEA3539304, study PRJEB22396) | soil metagenome | biome: tundra; feature: field; material: soil | place: USA | collected 2010-05 | depth 0.15 m | reverse complement strand
CGACCTCGATGCCGGCCAGGTGCAACCCGTTGATCAGGCGGCTGTAGCTCATGCCATGCAGCCGAGCCGCCGCATTGATGCGCTGGATCCACAGTTTGCGAAAGTCACCCTTGCGGGCCCGGCGGTCCCGGTAGGCGTACTGCATCGAATGCATGAGCTGCTCGTTGGCCGCACGATACGTGCGACTCTTGTTTCCGTAGTATCCCTTCGCCTGCTCCAGAACGGCGCGGTGGTGCTTGCGCCCATGAACGGATCGCTTGACTCTGGCCACTGGGGATGCTCCTCTCTTCTCGTTCGACTCGTCGTGTCCCGAATCCGCTTCGGGCAATAACTCCGAAGTCGTTTCGGGCAATTCTCCGAAGGCGCTTCAGCCAATTAGATGCCGAGCATCCTTCGCACCGCTCGCTCGTCCGCCTTGGCTATCTCGGTCTCACGACCCAGACGGCGGGTACGAACGCTGGTCTTCTTCTCCAAGAGGTGTGACCGGAATGCCTTGCGCCGACGCAGGCGGCCGGTCCCGGTGACCTTGATGCGCTTGGCGGCGCCCTTGTCCGTCTTCATCTTCGGCATTACGTCATCCTTCTTCGGTTGATGCGATCTCTTCGCTGGCTGCTTCGACCACCTGATCGGTGCCGACACGCTCCGCGGGAACCTGAGTCTCGGCGCTGGGCACCTCCGCCGTCTCCGTCGGAGGCTTCTCGTTGCGATGTTGGTTCTTCTCCCTCGACGCTGCGGCCTGACGGGCCCGCTTGTCGGGGGCGAGCACCATGATCATGTTCCGATTGTCGAGCTTGGGTTCGGCCTCAATTTTGGCCACACCCTCCATCTGCTCGGCGATCCGGTCCAGAATCCGTTTCCCGTGTTCGGGGTGGTACACCTCTCGACCACGGAACATGATCGTGATCTTGACCTTGTGCCCCGCATCGAGGAACTTCCCGACCTGTCGGGTCTTGGTGTCGAAGTCGCCCGGGCCGATCTTCGGCCGGTACTTCATTTCCTTGATCCCGACATGCACCGTCTTGCGACGGCTTTCCTTGGCCCGCTGGGCCTCGTCGAACTTGAACTTTCCAAAGTCCATGATCCGAGCGACCGGCGGGTTCGCCATCGGTGCTACTTCGACGAGGTCGAGGTCGAGCTCCTTGGCGATGGCCAGGGCCTCGGGTAACGCCTTGATGCCTAATTGCACACCATCGGGGTCCACGAGTCGGACTTCACGGGCACGGATACGGTCGTTGATCCGATGCTCTGTTGTGGTTTCAGCGACGATGCGGCATCACACCTCTCACTCGGGCCCGCGGACTTTCCGCAAGCCATTCGGAGGAGCGAGGCCGACCAGCGGGCGGGACCCGCGCCGGAGAACCATCAACCTGGCGCACTCGGTCCAGTCATCGGACATGTGGCCAGGTGGAGACCCCCGTAGAGGCCCCGCTTCCATGTAGTCAAGACGCATAGAGTACCAGCATGAGCAGTCTTTGGACACCGTCGGGCGAGCATTTCCCTGAGAAGGAGGATGGCGCCACACCTCCACCGTCGCCTCCACCCGGAGGTTCGGCCCCACCGGACGAGGCGGAGCCCTTGAGCGCCGAGGCCCAGGCCGAAATCGACGCCATGCGCCAGCAACTGGCCAATTCGCCCGCTGAAGTGGTGGTGGCCAACCATTGCTACGGCCTCTTCGAGCTGGCTGCCGTCTATCTGTCCCAGACGCCACCCATGCTGTTCCAGGCTCGGTTGGCCATTGACGGCCTGGGCGCCCTCCTCGATGGGCTCAAGGGCCGTCTGGGAGAGGCCGAGCCATCACTGCTCGATGCTCTGTCCCAGCTCAGGCTGGCTTTCGTCCAGCTCGAGGGAGTGGAACGCGCCGCCGCAGAGAGCGCCGCCAACACCGACCAGAACTGACCCTGGTCTGGGCTGGACCGGGCAGGCCCCGGAGAGCCTGGCGGGCCGAGGTGGACGTCAGTCGTCCGGGATCGGACCCACCCCGGTGAGCCCACGCGCCTCATAGTGACCCCGATGGCCAGGCGCCACCACGAAGCTCACCGCGGTACCCAGGGCGATCCGCCGGCTCCTATCGGCGATGGCGGTGGCGTGAAAATCGAAGGCCGCGCCTTGGGTGTCGGTGACCGTGCCCCAGCCACGCCGGGCGTCAAAGGCGGTGACGTGCCCAAGGTAGAGGGGGGCCAGAGGGACGAACTCGGCCACCACTAATGCACAATTTTGGACAGCGGGATCTCAAGAATGTCGGTGGCTCCGTGGTCGCTCAGGGCGGGGATCAGGGTGTTGATGTCGGACTTGGCCACCACGGCTTCCAGGGCGAAGCCCCCGCCTCCGGAGAGTTCAGAAATGGTCGGGGCCCGCAGGGACGGGAGAACGCCCAGGACGCCGTCGAGGCGGTCCGCGGGCACATTGAGCTTGACCAGCACCTTGCCGCGGGCCTCGAGCGTTCCCAACAGCAGGGTCAGGATCTGTTCCATGGCGTGCCGCTTGACGGGATCGGCGGCCGAGGCCGGATTGGCGATGAGTTGGGTGGGCGACACCAGCAGCGTCTCAATGATGCGGAGCCCGGCGGCTCGCAGTGCGCTCCCCGTCTCGGTCAAGTCAACGACCGCGTCGGCGATGTCGGGCACCTTGGCCTCCGTGGCGCCGTAGGACGGTGAGACGTCGGCCTCGATGCCGTGCGTCTTGAGCACCCGACGCGTGAGTTCGGGATATTCGGAGCTCACCCGGAGTGTTCCCGATTGGGCCGCCAAATCGGCCATTGACGTAACGGGCGACTGCTGGGCCACGGCCAACACGATCCGCACGGTCGTCGAGGTTGCTTTGGCGTAGTTGAGCTCGCCCAGTGAGACGACGTCACTCCCCCGTTCCTCAATCCAGTCCTGACCGGTGATGCCGAGGTCGAAGAGCCCGTCTGCGACGTAGACCGGAATCTCCTGCGGGCGCAGGATTCGAACGTCATCGATGCGGGGATCGGCGATGCTGGCCCGGTAGTTGACGTCAGACGACCTGGTCACGGCCAGGTCGGCATCGCTGAAGAGCTGGAATGTGGCCTTCTCCAGTGAACCTTTGGGCAGGACGAGGCGGAGCATGGGGAGAATCTTCGCAGACCCGAGCCCGTTCGACCGCCCTCCGAGCCGTGCGTGGCGACAATGATGTGGCTCGATGCCTTCTCGTCGCGCCCCCGAAGGGCATCGTGTGCGGGCGGCGAGGATCGCCGGAAGCCCTTTGGTTCAGTGAGCGCTGGGGAGCGTTGAGAGCGGGAGTGCCATGAGTTCCGGCCCGGTCCTGGCCGACTCGACTTCGACGACTCGCCGGCCGTGGCGCAGGCGCACCCGCCACTCCTCGGCTTCATATCTCGCCGCCTTCGTGTGCTTCATGAAGTCGGCCACGGTCATGACGAACCGATCGGGGTCAGAGTGATGAGGGAAATGTCCGGCCTCGTCGAAGATCTCCAACTCACTCCCCGGCATGGCCGCATGGGCCAGTCGGCCGTGCCCCAGCGGAATGATGGCGTCCCGTCTGCCCCAGATGATGAGCGTGGGTATCCCTTCGGCCAGATACGCCCGGTCGAGCATGGTGATCACCTGGCCCCGCCAGTCGACACTCGATCGCAGTGTCCGCAGGATCGCCCGGCGGGCTGACGTATCGGGGAGTGCATCGAACACAGCCAACACTTCCTCCGCATCGCGACCCAACGCCATGTCGAACTGCTGGAGCAGCTCGGCGGCCGTCCGGCCCAGGGCCTTCACGGGCGGCAGCCCGAACAGGGGCATCAACAACTCCACCCCGGGGATGGTGGCCAGGCGGAGGAGCGGGCTGACACTCCGCCCCACGCCCCCGCTATCGACCAGGACCAGCCGTTCGCACCGATCGGGAAATTGGTAGGCAAACTGTGCCGCCACGCCGCCACCGAGCGAGTGGCCGACCACGGTCGCGCGATCAATATCGAGGACGCTGAGAAGGTCACGCATCCCGTTGGCATAGGCCGCCACCGAGTAGTCCGCTCTCGGCTTTTCCGAACGGCCATGTCCGAGGAGGTCCGGCGCAATGACCGTGTGGGTCTTTGCCAGCTCCTTGAGGACGGGTCTCCAGGAGTCAGAGCTGTCGCCGATGCCGTGGATCAACAGGAGGGCCGGCCCTTTGCCGGCGCGGACGTAGGCCCGTCGGTACCCGTGGACGGTGCAGTACTGCACCGCAAAGCCATCTTCCCGGCGGCGACCCGGGCGGAACCGGATCTGGGCGGGGTCGACTGCTTTCTCTGTTGCCGGCCTCGCCATGCCAAATGTCCGATCGACCTGAGCTGACCTGTTTCAACCTGCGTCACAGCGTACGGAAGCGAGATATCAACTTGGTGTCGAGGATGTAAACGGCAGATGAATCAGCTCGGGCTTCCCTTACGAGAGTGGTCCGGTGCGCAGCAGGCGGACCATCTCAATCCCGGTCAGGGCCGCCTCGCGGCCTTTGTTCGATGCATCGGGCTCGGACCGTTCAAGGGCCTGGTCGAGCGTGTCGGTGGTGAGCACCCCGAATATGACCGGAACGCCGGTGGTGAGCTGCACCTGCTGAATCCCGGAGGCACACTGACCGGCCACGAAGTCGTAGTGACCGGTGTCGCCCCGCACAACGGCACCGAGGCAGAGGACCACGTCCACCCGGCCGGCCGTGGCGAAGGCCCGAGCGACCAGCGGCAGCTCGAAGGCACCCGGTGCCCAGGCCACCGTCACGTCACGTTTATCGGTTCCGACCTCACCCAGGGCGTCGAGCGCCCCGTCGAGCAGGCGCACCGTGATACCACCATTGAACTGGGCGCCCGCAATGCCGACGCGAATTCCCCGACCGTTGTGCTCACCACGCAACGACGCCCCCACCCGCGATGCCACGTCGTCGAGCGCCCCCTCGGGGAGGGCGATGAGGTCGGAGCCGGCCACTAGCGAAATCCGAGGGTCACAAGAATCCGAGTGTCACAAGACTCCGAGGGTCCAAGACTCCGAAGGTCACAAGACGTCGTCGAGGCCGTGGAGAATGTGTCCCATCCGCTCACGCTTGGTGCGTAGGTAGGCGATGTTCTCGGGGTTCGGCGAGGGCTGCAGAGGCACGCGCTCGGTGATGTCGAGACCGAATCCCTCGAGTCCGCCGTATTTGACCGGGTTGTTGGTCATCAGCCGCATGGTGGTGATGCCGAGGTCGACCAACATCTGCGCGCCGATCCCGTATTCACGGCTGTCCACCGGAAGACCTTGTTGCAAGTTGGCGTCAACGGTGTCGTGTCCCTCTTCTTGCAGTTGGTAGGCCCGGATCTTGTGCCCGAGACCGATGCCGCGACCCTCGTGGCCGCGGAGGTAGATCAGGACGCCCCGACCTTCCTGCTCGATGAGATCGAGGGACGCCTGCAACTGCGGACCGCAGTCACAGCGCAACGAGCCAAAGACGTCCCCCGTCAGGCACTCGGAGTGCACCCGGACCAGCACATCTTCCTCACCGTCCACGTCACCCATGACGAGGGCCAGATGCTGCTCCGCATCGAGGACCGACTCGTAGACGTAGGCCCGGAACTCACGACCCTGGGCCGGGATGCGCGCTTCGGACACCAGGCGCACGAGCTTCTCGTTCTGGCGGCGGTACCGGATCAGATCAGCGATGGAGATCAGGGGCAGGTCGTACTTCTTGGCGAACCGCTCGAGGTCGGGCAGGCGGGCCATTTCCGACTTGTCCTCGGTAATGATCTCGCAGAGCACCCCCGCCGGCGACAGGCCGGCGGCCCGGGAGAGATCCACCGTCGCCTCGGTATGGCCGGCGCGCTTGAGCACCCCACCGGCGCGATAGCGCAGCGGGAAGATGTGACCGGGCCGATTCAGGTCATTGGGACGGGTCTTCGGGTCGATCAGGGCGCCGATCGTCGAGGACCGGTCGGTGGCCGAGATTCCCGTCGTGGTGCCGTGCCGGAAATCCACGCTCACGGTGAAGGCGGTGCGCTGGGCCTCCGTGTTGGCGGTGACCATCAGGGGCAGTTCGAGTGCGTCGGCACGCTCGGGCAACAGCGGCACGCAAATCACGCCGGACGTGTGAGCCAGGAAGAAGGCGATGTTCTCGGGCGTGGCCGCTTCTGCGGCCATGACCAGGTCACCTTCATTCTCCCGGTCCTCATCGTCGACCACCACGGCCATGCCCAGTCGACCAAGGGCGTCGATGGCCTCCTGCACCGTTGAGAACCCCATCAGGCTGCAACCTCCACTCGAAGATCTTGTCCCAGCTGTTCGACTGAGACCAACTTGCCGCGCCACACCTCATCAATTGTGCCAGCCCCGGGACCGGCGAAAAGCGGTCGCCCGTCGTCGCCGCCGAAGAGCGCCGGCGCGAGGTAGAACACATAGCGGTCCACCAGTCTCGCCGCGTGGAAGGCGTGCGCCACGCTGGCGCCGCCTTCGACCAGAAGTTGGAGCACGCCCCGTTGGCCCAGTTCGGTCAGCACGTCCCCCAGGTCACCCGAGACCTCTAGGGCCGGCTGCACCTTGGCGTGGGGAGGCGCTCTGCCCAGGACCACCCGCATCGGCTGTCGCCCGGACGCGTGGCCACCGAGGCGGACGGTCAGCTCGGGATCGTCGGCCCGGACGGTGCCGGCGCCCACGAGCACGGCGTCGGATCGGGCCCGGAGACGATGCACGTCCTGGCGGGCCTCCTCTCCGGTGATCCATTCGCTGGTCCCGTCGGGTGCGGCCGTCCGGGCATCGAGGCTGGACGCCATCTTCAAAATGACCCATGGGTGCCCGGACCGCCGGTGCTTGAGATACGGCGCCAACTGGTCGGTCACCTCCGCCGCCGCGACCCCCACGGTGACCTCTATACCTGCGGCCCTTAGCGCCGCCACCCCCCGACCGGCCACCAACGGGTCGGGGTCTTCAATGCCAATGACCACTCGGGAGACGCCCGCTGCGATGATGGCGTCGGTACAGGGCGATGTTCGACCCTGGTGGGCACAGGGCTCGAGGGTCGTGAACAGGGTCGCCCCCCGCGCATGCCCTTCGCCGGCCTGCCGCAGCGCCGCCACCTCGGCGTGGGGACCACCCGGTGGAGCCGTCGTCCCCCCGAAGGTCAGAGCGTGATCACTGGCGGGGACCACGATGCAGCCGACCCACGGGTTGGGCGACGTGGTCCCCCGGACGGATTCGGCCAGCTCAATGGCGCGTCGGATGTGCTCGGTGTCCTTGAGATTCTCGGTGTCGACTGAAACGTCCATGGCTGATTCCTCACCAGGCGTGGGAAGCGCCTTCACCTTCTACTCTAATGATACTAGAACACGTTCCAGTTTTTGTCGAGATTTGCAGGTCAGGGATAAGGCAATTGTCCTTTCGGCCCAAGGTAGGGGTGGGAAAACGACTCGCCGAGACGATCGGGGCCGTCGTCATCGCTGTCCTCCTGGGCGCAATTCCACGACCGGCGTGGTTCGCGGCGGCGCGACCGGACCCGCCGCTGACCCCACCCCGGTCACGACTCCGGGGGGCCTAATTCGTGCCCGGAACTGGAGCTTGCGTACCGAGCACGCCCTGGGTCAGGCCGCTCGCATCTTGATACGAGCCGACGATGTTGCATGAGGTCGTCATGGGGCTCGCCCCGGGTGTCGTGGTGGTGGTCGATGTCGTGGTGGTGGTGGTCGATGTGGTTGTGGTCGATGTCGGCGTGGAGGTGGTGCTGCTGGTCGGCGTGCGGGCCGTGGTGGAGGTGGATGTGCTGCCCGTCGTCGGTGTCGAGATCGATGAGGTTGTGGTGCTGGTGGTCGTGCTCGGCGGGGGCGTCGTAGTGGCGGTTGGAGCGGTGTCGGCCGCGGAGATCGAGCACGAAACCCCGTTCAGAGATGCCGTCGGAGTGACAGTGGTCCCTGAAGGCAGTGGGGCCTCGCTCGGGGTCCATGAACCGGCCGAAAGATTCTCGACGAGAGCCCGTTGATTTCCGTTGCCATCGAGATAGTTACCAACGGCGACGCAGTGTTCTCCCGGCGGGCAGGACACAGCAAGGATCGCCGCGAACGTTCCATTGCCCTCGGCGTCAGAAGGGAGCACCGAGCTTCCGGCCATCCACGTGCCACCGGAACGCGTCTCGACCAGAGGTAATTGATTGCCGCCGCTGTCGGCATAGGTACCGACCGCTTGACAAAGCCCGGTCGGGTCGCAGAAGTCCCCGAGAAACTGGACGGATTCGGCATCAAGGGTGGCGGTGTCGGCAGCAGCTGGTATGGCCCCTTCGCTCGGGGTCCACGTACCAGTGGCGAGCGTCTCGACCAACGGGAGCGTGTCCTCGATGATCAGACCGCTGGCATCTCTCATGACGTTGTACGTCCCCACAGCGGCACAGGAACCATTCGCAGGGCAACTCACGCCATTGAGGTCGCCCGACCCCGCGTTGGACGGAAGCGGGACTTCGAGTGGAGTCCATGTGCTCCCCGAAAGGATCTCGATCAACGCAGGCCGTTCGACCGCGGCGTCATTGGCATGGTAGGTACCCACGGCCACGCATGAGTTCGTTGTCGCGCACGAAATGCCATGCAGTTGCGCGTCCGGATTTGCCGCGGCGTTCGGCGGCAATGACACGACGACCGGGGCCCACGCGCCGTGCGCCAGGGTGTCGACGAAAGCCTGTTGGTTGCCGTCGCGGTCGAAATACGAGCCGATCGCCACACATGATCCTGACGCTGGACAGGACACGGCATCGAGACTGGATCCTCGGGTGGCGTCGGCATTTGTGGGCAGTGCCCCCTCGCTGGGCGACCAGGCGCCGGACGAGTAGGTCTCGATAAGACTCTGCTGGACCCCGTTCGTGTCCTCGTAGGACCCCACCGCCACACACGTACCGAGGTCCGTGCAGGCGCTTTGACTGACAGCGACGGTTGGGTCCGCAGCGGCATTGGTCGGTAGGGGCGCTTCGCTGGCCGCAATGACGGGGCTCGCAGCGTCAGACATGGCGGCGAAGGGCACCGCGGCGGCGATGGCACCCAGCGCTACCAGGGCCATCACGCTGAACGAGGTCAAGAAGCGTTGAAGCCAGCTCCGCATCCGTGGATTGACACCGTTGGCGTGTCTCATGCGTCCCCTCCTCCCGGCGCGAACGCCAGTCAGGATCGCTCTCTTCTATGTCAGTGTTTACACCCGGGCGGACCCGAACGGGCGATGGGGCCACGCCCCCATGGTGGCCTGCCTCACGGGGTGGCTCAGGTGGCGTCGGGCGGCTGAACGAATGGCCGCTCTTCCAGCTGATCAGGCACTTCGGGCGAGCGACACTCGTCCCTGAATCGTTCCCTAGGAGTACCACCCGAGCACGTCGACGACGACATCGATGCTGCCGGTGTCGTTGAAGATGGTCATGGTGCCGGTCGAGCTCAGGGTGGCGACGGCCATATTGGCCCTGACGTCGCCGGACACCTCATCGAGATCGGAGACCAGAGGGGACGGCAACGAACTGGGGAAGACGGTGAGGAATGTGGGAGCCGAGGGGGACACCCCGGTCAGATTCACCACAACGGCCCGGGCGGTGGACGGAACGCCCGCCAGGTTTGACACGTTCACGATGCGAGACTGCCCCGGGCTGAGAGGTGAGCCATTGCACTGGCTGCTGCTCCCCGAGAGATTGGACGGATTGTTCGGCCTGGTGTCGCAGATGCGTACTGGAGTCGGCTCAGCGTTGAACTCCGTTCCGCTGCCGGACGCGTAGTACCCCGAGACGTCGACCACCACATCGGCTCGCGCTGAGCTGTAGACCGTGAACAACCCGCCCGCGGAGAGCGGCACGATGACCCGGTTGGCCGTGACCTGGCCGGCCACATAGTCGAGGTTCGATGCGGTGGGCGCAGTGCCGCCTTGGGGATAGGCGGTCAGATAGCCCGGTGCGTCCGGATTGGCCACCGTCACGTTGAGCACGGCGGCGGTGGCGCCGGCGGGAATGGTGCTGATGCCGGTGACCTGGATGTCCTTGGTCCCACCGGCGGTCAGCGTCTCGCCGGCATTGTTCGCCCCGTTGCACTGATTGACCGGGGGCGAGTCGAGCGTGGAGGGGTCGCCGGCTCTGGTGTCGCAGATCCGGACCGGATTCGAGAGGGCGGTATAGAGACCTGCAGCTGCCACTGACGTGTAGCCCTCGACGTCCACCACGATGTCGGTGGGCATCGAGGCATAGAACGTGACTTCTCCGGCCGTACCGGTGCCCACCTCAACCAGATTGGGCACAACCTGACCGGGCACGTAGTCGATGTTCGAAGCCATCGGTTGGGCGGCCCCTTTTGCATAGACGCTGAGGTAACCCGGAGCGGTCGGATTGACCACGGTCACATTGAGCACCACCGCTGTCGCATTGGAGGGAACCCCGAAGTCACCGGCGACGATGATGGACTTGGTGCCCCCCGCGCTGAGAGTACTCCCGGGGTTACCCGGTCCACCGTTGCACTGAGCGGCCTGAGCCCCGGTCGTTGAGATGAGATTCGACGGATTGTTCGGCCTGGTATCGCAGATACGCACGGGACCAATTGGGTTGTAGGGCCCGTCGGCCACCTCCAACGAGGTGGATCCAGTCGAAGGGGCAAACGTCCCATCGTCCGAATAGGTGGCCGTGACCGTATTGGACCCAGCCGGCGCCGCGGAGGAAGCACAGGAACCGACCCCGGCCACGAGCGCTGGTGTGGTGCACAGGGAGATTGACCCGATGCTGAAGGTGACGGTGCCCGTCGGTGTCCCGGTCGATGATGTGACATCGGCACCAAACGTCACCGAGCGGCCCAAATTGGAATTGGTGGGAGTCGCGGTGGCGGTGGTGGTGGAAGCGGACGAGAAGATCCGGATCGGCAAGGTGGCGTTCAGCACGGTGCCTTGGTCCGCCGTCAACGTGATGGACACATTCTGCGACGGGGCCGCAGTGGTTGGCGTGCCGGAGATGACGCCACTGGAGGCGTTCAGTGTGAGACCCACGGGCAACGACCCGGGCGTTGCCGTCCACGATTCCTGGGCGAAGACCCCGACGGCGGCCAGGGTTTGCGAGTACGGCTGGCCGACCACTCCAGCCGCGAGTGAGGTGGTGGTGATCGCCGGATAGCTGAAGGACACCGTGTTCGTCCCGGTGCCAAGCGCGCTGGTACCGCCTACCGTGACCGTCCCGCTTCCGGCCGGGACCACCACGGTCACTGCGGTCGCAGATGCCGTGCCGGGGACCACAGACGCCGCACTACCGCCAAAGTCAATGGTGGCGTGCTCGAGTCCGAGACCGGTGACCACGACCTGGTGACCGCTCTGCCCTGGTGTGACCGACGTCACCTCCGGACACGAGAGCCCTCCGGCGATCGGTGACCCGATGCCCGAGGCCAAGTCGTAACCGTTCAGGGCGGGATACTGCCCGACGTTGGTTCCGCCGCCGATCAGATCATTGTCGCCGCTCTTGATGTCGGTGAATGCCCTGCCGTAGGCGCCCTGACTGTAGAGGGCGTACAGGGCAGGATTGAAGAGCCCGGTCTGGGAGGTGCAGCCATCGCTCCTGTCCGCCTCCAGCCCGGCCCAAAATGGCGAGGCGAAGCTGGTGCCCCGCGCGAAGGCCCACCCACCGTTGCATCCGGCTTCGAGGCAGTAGATCTCCATCGGCTTCCCGGCATTCGCTGAGACATCGGGCACCTCGCGACATCCGTTCAAGCACGACACAGACCCTTCCGCCGGAACGTTGACCACAGGTTGGTAGCTTTGGCGCAGCTCGGAAATCGAGACTCCCCCTCCCGTCGCTCCGGTACTTGACTGCGTGCCACAGGCAGAGTTCGCCTCCTGGGATTGACAGTCATTCCACACCACTTGGGAGTTGGACCCCAGCGTCGTTCCACCAACCGCGGTGACGCCGGGATCTGAGGCCGGATAGTCCACCGCGAGAGATGTCGCGAGGTCACTCGGGTAACAATCCTCGGATCCCGAGTCACCCGTGGCGGCAAAGATGGATTGCCCCTGCATGGCGGCCTGCGTGAAGAGGGTGGAGAATCCACCCGACATTGAACCCTGGAGAGCGATGGCCTCGCACTCACCCCAGCTGGTGGACACCACCTGGGCTGCGTCGTCCGTAACGATCGTGTTCCACACGTCGTACACACCCTGGCCCGTATTTGGTCCTTCGTAGGACACGATCGAAGCACCGGGCGCCTGGGTGGCAACCTGTTGGATGTCGAGATCGGCCTCTATCTGTCCGAAGGCGCCGGCCAACGAACCTCCGTCAACGGGCACCGTCGTGACTGAATTGGCCAGACCAAAGCAATTCAGGTAGCTACTGACATCGCTGGCCGAATGGGGAGCCAACTCGTAGAGCCCGATCGTCTCGCCGTGCCCGTTTTGATTGTTGTTGAGCAGGGTGCCGATTCCGTAGGACGCTCCGATTTGGTCGAGGGAGGCGCCGCTCCCGAAATTGGCGAGTGCGGTCGTCGCCCCTGGGCAGGGATTCAAGCCATCGGCATTGGGCTGTAACGATTGGTTGCTGGTCACATGATCCGACGGAACTGATTTCAGAGACTCGGGCCGGTAGTTGGTCAGCGTATTCAAACCGATGATGGACACCACCTGGCCGTGAGCCAGATTGTCAGGGACCAGGGGGGCATCGTGCGCCAGATAGCCCACCTGGCCGGATCGCAAGCGGTACCTCTCGAATGATGTGCCGAGTGCGGCCGATACCTTGCTCACCGGCGCGGAGACCTTGATGGCAGACCCGGATCGCAAGGTTGAACTCAAGCCCCTCCCGTGCAGCCAGGATTCCACCGTCGCGGCGTCGCTGGACGAGGGCCCGAACTCGGCGGCGAACTGACCGGGTTGCAGCCAATGGTGGAATTGGGGCGAGGAAGGGTTGTACAGATTGGCGAGGAGAGACCGCAGTGCGGCGGTGTTCGATGGTGGGAGTACGACGCTGAGGTTGAGCCGCTGGGTCCCGGGCACGGCACCGAGGGCTGTCGATCCTCGCGGTGCACCATGGGGGGCGAACTGGTGCGGTCGGACCAATGGATTGCTCGTCGTGGCACTCGGCGTGCTCGTCGTCGTGCTCGCTCCCGCCGCCGACGGCAGGCTCACCACGAAGCCGGATAGCGCCAACGTTGCGACCAGCAACCGCGATCGACTCACCATCATTCGCGTGACCGCTGGCACCACCCTCCCATCCCACTCACCCGACCGCGTGCGCAAGAGAAGCTTAGGTCGATCCCGGTGAAGTTCCTAGTCACGGGGACCAAACGGCCCCGCAACTTCCTCGAGGTCACGCCTTGTTCACGCGCCGGTCACCCTCGAGTAATCCGATGAGAGCGGTCACGTCGGCAATCAACGCCGTGTGGGGCACGGCGGACAAGGTGGACTCGTCGTGGGCACCGCTCACCACCCCAATGACAGCACCGGCGCCGGCCGCGGTCCCCGACGCAAGGTCACTGACGGTGTCCCCCACCACTGCCACGGCGCCGGCATCCGCCACTCCCAGCCGCTCCATGGCCCCAAGGATCATGTCGGGTGCGGGACGGCCGCGGCCACAGTCCGCTGGCGACAGGGCCAGATCGATATGGGCGGACCACCCGAGTGACCTGATGAGCGCGTCGCGGGTGGACGGGGCAAAACCGGTGGTCAGGCAGACCTTCACTCCACGAAGCCGTAGCCCGTCGATCGTCTCGAGCGCGCCGCGAATGGGCGACACTCTTCCTTCGGCGACGATCCGCTCGTACGCCTGAGCGAATGCGGCGGCGGCCGCGGCCGCTGGTTCGGGATCGAGCAGTCCGGCAAACACGTCGGCCTTGGACTGACCCATCGTGGCCTGTACATAGGCACGGGCGGAGGCGAAGCGGGGGCTGTCCAGATCGACCCCGGCCGACTGGAGCGCCACCGTGAAGGCTTCGTCGACGACGCCGTCGTCACGCACGGTCGTGCCGGCCATGTCGAGGCAGACCAGTGAGTACGGTCCGATCACCTCACGCCACTCCCGCTGCCGTGAGCGTGTCGGCGGCAATCCCGGGAGCACAGGTCATCCCCCGGCCTCCGGGCCCGGTCACCATCCACACTCCCGGACTGAGCTCGTGTCGTAGGCAGACATCGCCGTCAATGCACTGGGAGTAGACGCCTTCCCAGCGCCGGGCCACCGGCGGGGGTGGCGTGCCCAACAACGCGGTGGCCCGGGCCAGAAGCTCGTGGGAGGGATCCTCACTCAGAGCAAAATCGAACGGTTCCACATAGGCATGGGTGTCGCCGATGGTCAACCCTCCGTCGCCCCGCTGCACCATGAGAAGTTGGAGATGGTGGGCCGCTGCGACCGAGTTTTGCCTTCCCAGTGGATCGCGATCGACGACGTCATAGGCCGGGTAGTACCGCAAGGTGTCGGCGTCGGCCACGGACGTCGTGAGGGTGGATGTGAAGGGAACGGTCTCCATCATCTGCAGACGCACGCGACGCAGGCGAGCCGCCAGGTGTTCGGTGCCCGGGAGATGGTCGAAGGCTGCCCCCGTTGCCACGACGGCGAAGTCCGCCTCCCACTTGGTTCCCTTGGCGTCGATCAGCGCCTGCTCCTCGAAGGCCACCACCCGGCGTCCGGCGTGGAAGGCGTACCCGTCCAGGCTCTGCAGGTGGCTCCGCAGTGCGCCCAAGACCAGGCGGGGTTCCACCACCGCATCGTCGGTGCAGTGAAGGCCGCCCAATACCTCGCCCCGTAGGGCCGGGTTGACGGCGCGAAGCTGCTCGGGCTCGAGGAAGGTGACCGAGCGGTCTGCGGCATCGAGGTGGTCGGCGAAGGACTCCATGACCTGGCGCTCACCCTGGTTGACGGCCACCGTCAGGGAGCCGGTGGCCCGAAATCCGATGCCGGGCGCGTCGCAGGCCACTTCCTCCCAGCGGCGGCGGGATCGGCGCGCCACCTCGAGTTCGATCCCCGAGCGCCGGCCGCTCACCCAGAGCAGGCCGAAGTTGCGCACGGAGGCACCGACCGGAGCCGGATCGGCTTCGAGATGCTGCACGGTGTAGCCGGCCCGGCAGAGCTCGAGCGCGTGCCACGTGCCGAGAATCCCGCCTCCAGCTACGACGGCGCGCTTCATCATGGCGCCCTCATCGCGGCCCGGCTGACCTTCCGTTCTGTGGCGTCATGCCAGTGCGTCATGCCTGTGCGTCATGCGAGTGCGTCATGTGAGTGACGTGGTAATCGACTCTCTGATCTCGTCGGCCGCTTCCCACGGTCGCTCATGGCCGAAGACGGCGCTGCCCGCCACGAAGACGTTCGCACCGGCGAGGGCGGCCAAGGGCGCCGTCGTGGCATCAATGCCACCATCCACCTCGATGTCCACCGGGAGCGACCCCGCACGGACGGCCGATCTGACGTGCCGCACCTTGTCGAGCACGTCGGCCATGAAGCTCTGTCCGCCGAAGCCGGGAAAGACCGTCATACACAAGACCAGATCAATTGATCCCAGGAAGGGTTCGACCGCTTCGAACGGTGTGTCGGGATTGAGGGCCAGTCCCGCCCGCAATCCAAGCTGGCGCATCTGCGCAATCAGCTCGGCGGACCCTCCGATCTCCACATGCACCGTGCAGCCATCGGCGCCGGCCTCGGCGAAGTCTTCGAGGTACTTCCCCGGATCGGTCATCATCAAATGGCAATCAAAGAAAAGCGGCGTGTGGCGGCGAAGCGACGCCACGACCGGTGGTCCCAGAGTGAGATTGGGGACAAAGTGCCCGTCCATGACGTCGACGTGGAGCCAATCCGCCGACGCGGCCACCTCGCCCACCTGCTCAGCCAATGCACCAAAATCTGCCGCCAACAGCGACGGGGCAATGCGAATCGCTCCTGGGGGCCCAGCCTCGGGCCGAGACGAAAGGGGCCGAGACGAAAGGGATTGATCAGACATGGCGTTCCGGCTCAGTCGAAGCGAGCCCAGCACAGGATCCGCCGGAAACCGTAGAAGTACGGCTCCCGCTCACCCAGCTCCTCCAAGAGGCACTCCCGATAGCGATCCACGAAGGCGGTAAACATCTCGGCGCTGAGGCGACTGCGATAGGCGGTGAGAAGCGACCCCATGACCCACTCGACTACCTCTTCGGTCGACGACAATTCGTGGCCGTACACCTCCATCCGCACGACCTGGTCGCGGGCTCCCAACTCATAGAGAAGATCGGCGTAGAGCTCGGGCGAGAGGACGAAGCGACCCCTGTCCTCGGGAACGTCTCCATCGAGCGCGTCGATGAAGGGCGCCTCGAGGGCCACCTGGCGGGCCAGCACGTGTGACGGGTGCCGAAAGTTCGCCGGAACCTGGAAGGCCAACTGCCCGCCAACCTTGAGCGCGGTGCGCATGCGGGCCAGAAGGTCGAGGTGGTCGTCGATCCATTGCAGCGAGGCGTTGGCGAACACCAGATCGAGATCCTCACCGAGCCATGTGGCGATGTCGCCGGCGGCAAAGGAAAGACCGGGCACGTCTTTGTGATCGGCGGTGGCGCGCTCCAGCATCGCTTCTGATGAGTCGAGACCGATCGTCTGGCCGGCTTGCACGCGCTCGTGCAGGACCGCCGTGAGGTCACCGGTCCCACACCCGAGGTCGACCACCTTTCCAGCCGGCACGGGTACGCACAGGTCCAGCAGGTCGTCGAACGCTTCACGACGCTCGGAGCGGAAGCGGTGGTATTGATCGGGGCTCCAACCGTCTATCGGGGTCACGGTCACTGCCGTCATGTTTACTCGCTTCCGAGACGCTCACCTTCCGTCGGGCGAATACCTCGCAGCCAATCCTCCGCCGGCATGGGCGACCGGCTCTCGGGCTGCACCTCAAGGAGGGAAAGGGTCCCCTGCCCAGTCACGACCGAGGCCCCGATCAGCGTCCCCGGCAGGCCCTGGTCGACCGCTTCGGCGCCGGGCCGGGACTTGAGGATGCCGAGCCGGTGGTCCCGAAAGGAGGTCCAGGCCCGGCCCAATCGCACCACCCGGTTGAGCTGCGCGGCCGGCTCCTCCCAGTCCAGGTGCAGGTCTTCATTGGTGACTTTCGCCGCAATCGTCGGCTCTCCTTGCTGGGGCCGCGGCGTCGGGAGACCCGCCACTCCCCGGGCCAGCGTCTCGACCAGGAGCGCGCTCCCCACCTCGACCAGTTCACGTTGCAGCGTGGGCAGATCCACCTCATCGTCCACCGGCACCGGCCGGCGTGCGTAGACCGGTCCGGTATCGAGTCCGGCTTCCACCCGCATCACGCAGACGCCCGTTTCGTGGTCCCCGGCCAGGATCGCCCTTTCCACCGGCGCCGCACCACGCCATCGGGGCAGGAGCGAGAAATGGAGATTGACCATCGGCACCAGATTGAGCAATCCCTCTGGGATGATCCGGCCGTAGGCCACCACGACCGCCAAATCGGCTCCGGACATCGCGACATCATCGATGGAGTGAGATACGGCAATGCCCAGACTGACGGCCGCCTCCTTCACCGGGCTGGGGGTGACGGTCCCTCCCCGGCCCCGGCGCCGATCCGGGCGCGTGATGCAGAGCGTGATGTCGTGCCCGGCGGCCACCAAGGCACGCAGCGGGCCGACGGCCATTTCGGGGGTACCGAGAAACGCGAACCGAGCCACTCACTCACCGTAGAACAGGAGACCCGTAGGACGCGAGACCGACCCGGACCTCCGGCGGAATCCGACTAGCCGGTGAACAGGTTCGAGAGACCGTCCGGATCGCCCGCAGGGAGGAGAAGGGTCCGGCCACGAAGGATCTTCAGGGCGTCCTTGCGCTGGTCTTCGTCCAGGCGTTCCACCAACAGCACGCCGTCCAGATGGTCGAGCTCATGCTGGAACACCCGGCCCTCGAGCTCCGAGCCTTCCAGGGAGATCTCATTGCCATCAACATCCAGTCCGACCAGATGGACGACATCGGGCCGCACGATCTCCCAACTCAACCCGGGAATCGACAGGCACCCCTCGTTGTAGGTCCACTCACCGTCGCTCTCGACAATCCGTGGGTTGATGACGGTGCGTGGGCCCTCACCCACGTCATAGACGAAGATGCGGCGCTGCACGCCGACCTGATTGGCCGCCAATCCGGTGCCGGGAGCTTCGTACATCGTCTCGATCATGGCGTCGACCAGACTCGCCACCTTTCCGTCGATCTCCTCGACCTCACGGGTGCGTTCTCTCAGCACGGGGTCCCCGTATTGGCGAATGGTCAGAGTGGGCACCCGCCTATTCTACCGGGGCTTCTACCGGGGCCACCTCACCCTCATCCTCAGATGGCGGTCGGATCAACCTCTATCCGCAGGCCGCGCCCCGCCGGTCGGGGCACTTCGGCCAACAGGTCGCTGAGCACGGTCGAGTCCGGCGCACGGATCAGCCGGCCACCATCGGGCAGGTCTGACACTGTCACGTCGCGCCCGGCTCCCGCCGCCTCGACGGCGGCGGCGTAGTCCCCGGCCAGTGGTCCCGACAGGGCGGCCAGCGCGGAGAACGGCGGGAGACCCGAGCTCCGGCGGATCGATTCCTCCTCCGCCATCACCACCGATGGGTCGCCCCGGGCGACGGCGGCCAGAACCGGATGGTCGGGAACCCTGGTCTGCACCAGGAGCCGGGCTGATGGCGGGCCGACATGACGGGGGCCCACCAATCGAGACGCATGGATCAGGAGGGCCAGCGTTTCGTCCGTGGCGCTGAAGCGAGGGGCCAGAAGATGGAGATCAATGTCCAAAAAGGCCACAGCGGCGGCTCGACGCACCCGATGCAGGACGGCTTCGGTCCCCATGAGCACCGGCGCACCAGGCGGCTCGGCCGGGTCGGTGGCGCCCGAGACCTCGTCGACGTCGGTCTGCAGGAGTGCGGCAACCTCTTCACGTAGACGGCTCACACCGGTCCGCAGCGTCTTCATGCGCAGGTGACCGCACGCCGCGCACACCATGGGACGTTCCTGGTGGCAACGCGGGCAGTGCAGCAGCTCCCCCACCTGACGAACCGCGGCGGAACAATTCGTACATTGGGCCAACTCCCCACAGCGTCGACAGGCCAGCAGAAGCGATCGCCCGGTCCGGTTGATGTGCCACGCGATAAGCTTCCGCCAGCCGGCGGAGTCCTTCGTCGGAATTGGGCAGCAGTGACGTGGCGTGTTTGTAATACGCCAGGGCTTCCTGAAATTTTCCGGTAGCTGCGGAAATGCTGAGCAGAGAGTAGTAGA
>OBLU010001934.1_pt1 | contig 19145 bp, 13 predicted proteins | sample 1518681 | NCBI WGS metagenome assembly OBLU01 (sample SAMEA3539304, study PRJEB22396) | soil metagenome | biome: tundra; feature: field; material: soil | place: USA | collected 2010-05 | depth 0.15 m | reverse complement strand
GCTTGCCATCCTCATGTATCTGCTGTCCTCGACCACAAGAAGCTTTGCCGTCATGTTGAGCCCCTTTTTAACCGCTACCCTTTCCCGCCTAGTGTGAGAGCGCCCGAGCGCCGGTCGCCCTGCTCCGGGGACATCACTATGAGGGGTTTTGCCCCACCGCTGTTGCGGTTACTTGACGACGCCTCACTTCCTTGCGGACCCTGAAAGCCATTCCGATTAGTCCCGTCGCCAGCAGGCTGAGTGTTCCAGGCTCGGGTGCAGTCAAGCCGCCCGACGTCCCTGTGACGAGGTAGCCTTTGCCAAGGGTGCCCCACTGCCAGCTCCCGTAATTGGTGTTGATATTGAAGTGCTCGACAAACGTGCCGGAAAAGGGAATGTACTGTCCGGTTGACCAGTTGTAGCTGTATCCACTGAACAGAGCATGGAGGACGTCAGTCTTCGTGTTGAAGAAGCCGTTGCTGAGGCTTCCGTCGATCTCGCTGGTTGCTGAGTACGAGTGCAACCAACCAGCCAAGGACTTCTGACTGCCGTTCAGGTCGAATTCTGCCCAGCCACCGAGGTTCGAAGCTTCCCCGGAAATATACGAGTAGGACTGAGGAGCATATGAGTAGGATTCAAAGAATCCCCCCGGCTGATTGATGGTAATGGAATCCGCCGCACATGAGAGTGCAAGTGTAACGACGGTGACCAGCAGAAGTACAAATCGCCTCATTAGTTTCCCCTTAGGTATTTAGAATGGCGCGGACGCCGTTATACGATAGGAGTAGGTGCAACTGGACGACCAGAATCACGTTCGCGGCTAAGTTATTGATTCGGAGTGTTCTGTCGAAGTTCGGCGGAATCTGACACGAACCCGCTGGTCCTTGGTCTGGACACGGTTCCAGTTTCTGGACGGGCCGGATTTCCGGTCTCTTGCTCCCTTCTGCGACGCCGGATTGGAGGATTGGCGAAGCGGGTTGCAACCGCTAGTTGACGTAAAATCCCGATTACACTCATTGGCATCGACTTAATTGGCTTGCCTCGCTCATTCCAGTATTTGACGCGGGTCCGACGCATGTCATCACGCTCGCGACCGCATGAATACTAGCGATTTCTCATCTTCGACGCGATGGGTGTGTACATCTCTGCACTCGCTACACACAATCCCGCATCCGCGTTGACTTACGCGCCCCGACGTTCTACCATCGGCAGCCGTAAACCTTTCCCAGGGCACACCTCAATAATAAGGAGACTTCTCTATGAAGCGTACATCGGTTCTTTCCATCTCCATTCTGCTGATCACGGCTGCGGCCTTCGCGCAAATGGGGCCGCCCAAACCCGCACCCGAACTCAAGAAGCTCGACTACTTTCTCGGTGCCTGGACCTCGGACGGCGATGCTAAACCGGGTCCCATGGGCCCGGGTGGCAAGTTTACCGAGTCCGGACACGGCGAATGGATGGACGGCGGGTTCTTCCTCGTCATCCGCTCTGACTTTAAGGGCGGCGCCATGGGCAACAGCACCGGAACCGCCTACATGGGCTACGATCCCCAGGAAAAGGTCTACACCTACGACGCGTTCAGTAGCCTGGGAGAGAACATTCACTCCAAGGGCACCCTCGATGGCGACACCTGGAACTGGATAAATGAATTCAAAATGGGCCCGCAAACCATGAAAGCCCGTTACACCATGAAGATCCTGTCGCCGGACTCGTACACCTTCAAGTTCGAGATGTCCCCCGACGGAACCAAGTGGGACGTTGGGATGGAAGGCAAGGCCACGAAAGTCAAATAGACAGTCTCCGCGCCCCAATCCCACAAATGATGCTCCGAGACAGCGATGAGCAAATCAGGCATCTGCTAGATCGAATCCGGGAGAACGATGATCGACTTGCACGGCCAAAGTGGAGTGATTATGACTTCTGAAGTAGTGACCCTAGAGGTGACCGCGAGCATACCGATTGACTGCGATTTCTGGTCGGAAGATGATGGATGGAAAGGGCTATGTAAAAGTCTATCGGTCACGGTCCGTGGCAGTAGTTTCGAAGATGCCAAAAAGAACATGGCAGGTGAATTACAGGTGCATATCGAAAGGATCCTGCGTGAGCCTCCTAAGAGAAGTGCGCGGCGAATTGCCTGAGCCAGGCGCGCCGGCCACCCTGGTTGTGTATGGCGGTGGCGGCGGAGACACACTGTTAGCCTGAGCCGGTGTGTTGCGGATAACATCGGCCGTGGAACTCTCGACCGGGGACTGCTCGCGCACACCAAAGGTCACATCGGGAGCTCCGCCATGTTCGGTTGGCTGCCTTGACTTTGGTGATGTTTCTTACGGACTGCACGCCATACGGCAACCAACGAAGTAGCAATAGCTATACCGACGAGAGCGATCAGTTGGATCTTGCTCTTCATAGCTGTCAGACGCTTGCCCCTGAGGACAAAGGTATTTCTTAAGCGAGTCCAACTGCAGATCTTAGCTCAGATTGACCGCGCGCAACGCGAATTGAGCAGGCGGACCGCGAGCCTGTGATTCGACCTGACGGCACCTGGTTTTATTTTTGTTTTCAGGTCTTCGCGCAAAGCCTATTACCCACCTACTCCAACGTCTGTGATGGAAGTCACCTGTCCAAGTCCATGAACTATCAATTAGGCCACGCGCGGCGAGGGAAGTGAGTTGAAGAACGCTGATTCTGATCTGTCCGGGCGAGACTACCATTCCGCGCTCCCGACCGTGAATCTGATCAAATCGGTCGCCAATCCCGTCCGCGAGGTTGGGAAGCCGACGCTCGATCGTGGGAATCGGCATCGTTTTGCGGCGCGTGCGATTTGCGCACAGCCCACCTGCTTCCTACTGATACCAGTGATACCGTTTTCAGGGGAATCACAGGCAATAGCGGAAACTATAGAAACTGTAGCCTAAGTTCGGATTCGTTTGTAACCCACTAAAAACTAGGGTATTATGGCGGAAGTGTAGTGTTCATCGGCACTTGCAGGTGACGGCGGTAATAGAATCCCTCCCTCTCCGCCAGTCTTTTATCTCCCGTAGACATAAGCATTTACTTGGTGACAGGTTTTGCTGGAATTCTAAGGTATAGAAAAGCACCTAGTTGAATGAGGAGACCGCTTCGTCCTGGACCTGGAAAACCTCGAACAGGTTCAGTAATCCGATCATCTTCAAAGTCTGCACGGTAAACTTGCTTGGGTTCAGCAGTTTGAGCGCCCCGCCCCTCTGTTTCGCAGCCGTCATATAGCGCACCAGGAGACCGATTCCACTGGAATCGATCATGGGAACCTCTCCGAGTTCCAGAATAAACCGGCTCGTCCCGTTGTCCATCAGTTCGTCCAGGTTTTCGCGAAGCCGGTCCACGGCAGCGCCCAGCGTGATCTTGCCACTCAGCTTAATCAGCTTCACTTCTCCCAGACTCCGAATCTCGATTTCCACGTTAGGCCCCACCTGAGGCAACCGCGATCCCGGTGCGCGAGATCGTGTGTTCTTGGCAAATCAACATGTCCGCGAGATCGTGTTGACTCTCACCCAAGCGTCTGCTACAGTGCCTGCTCAAATTAGAGGAAGCCCGGCATTTTTGCAAGCTGGAAGTTTTCCCCGCCCGGTGTTATTCCGCGCCACGTGTATGACGCCACAGGGATCTAATCTCGACATCACTATCGCTGGCTTTGCCTCACGACTGCTGGAATTGCGTGAGACGGCCGACCGTGCCCGGATCACGGCCCAGACCATCGTGGACCGGTTTCCGGGCGCCACCGCTACCGTCTATCTCCTCTCGGAGGATGAAGAGGGTCAGTTCTGGTCCGCCCGCGCAACCGCAGGAGATGGCGCCGAACCGGACCCGGTCATCCCAGCGGAAGCCGGAACCTTAGGATCGCTGTTCCGCGACCGGCAAATGATGGTCTTCGAGGGCAGAGCGCTGGTCCGGGAAGATTACGCCCATCTCAATGTTCGCCGCACCCTGCGATACCTTGCCTGTGTTCCCCTGCTCCACAAGGAAGCGCTCATCGGTTCGATCGAGATCCTCAGCTTCGACGCCCTATTGGATCGGACATCGCTTGCTGCTCTGGAACCGCTGGCCGAGATCGCCGCCCAGGCGCTGGTTTCGTCCCAGGAATATGAAAAAGAACGCGACAACTCCCTGACCTCGATCACGCGGCTTACCCAGTTCTACGACATCGAGAAAGCCTTCAGTTCCACGCTCGAGATGGATGAGTTGCTTCCGATTATCGGCAACAAGATCCGGGAAAGTCTGGAGTGCCAGGGGGTGAACCTCTGGCTGGTGCAAGGCGATGGCAGCCTTTCGCTGATGTATCAAGCCGGGGTTGATCTGACGACAACGGAGCGCATGGTTCAGAAAGAAGGCGAAGGGATTGCGGGCGACGTTTCGGAAAACGGCGAAGCGGTATTGATTGCGGAACCAGAGGACGAGCGGTTGGTGCGCCGGAACCAGGGACTGGAGGAGGGGAAGGTCGAATCCCTCATGGTCGCGCCCTTGATCGACAAGGGCTCCCTGGTGGGAGTGGTCGAAGCGGTGAATCCGCTCGGCGGCAAGCCTTTTGATGAAGACGATCTGTTCGTGCTCACCAGCCTGAATGAGACGGCGACCATCGCTCTCCACAATGCCAGCCTGTTGCTCGCCGAGCGCAAGGTGGAGGTGCTGGAAACGCTAGTCAAGGTCAGCGCTGAGATTACCTCCACGCTGAACCTGGAACGTGTTCTGCAAGCGGTCGTGAACCATACTCAGGCCATCATTCCCTTTGAACGTGCTGCTATCGCCCTGGAACAGCGCGGCGTGCTGCTGCTGAAAGCAATCTCGGGCATAACGCAGATCAATCCTGCCGACCCAGCCGTTTCCGGTTTGAAAGAAATGTTGGAATGGGCGTCGATTTCCACCGGAGAAATCCACGTCACCCAGCGCGGCGATCAGATTGACGATCCGCGCCACGAAACCCAGGCCAAGTTTACAGCTTATTTCTCGACGACGGGAATGCGGGCGTTCTATGCTTTTCCGCTCCTTGACGACCAGGGGCGGCTCGGAGTGCTCTCCTTTGAGAGCAGCGATCCCGATTTCCTCACCGTGGCTCATCTGGAAATTATTAAGGTGTTGGCCGGTCAAGCCACCGTCGCCCTACGCAACGCCTCGCTCTATCGGGAAGTCCCATTCATCAATCTTTTGGAGCCGCTGCTGCAAAAGAAAAGGCGCTTCCTGGCCCTGGAAAAACGTCGGCGCTGGTCGCTGATCGCGCTGGCCGTTGCGGTGGGACTCTTCCTTATTTTTTGTCCGTTGCCCATGCGTGTTTCCGGAAACGCATCCGTAGCTTCGGCGCGTACCGCGAAGGTGCAGGCGGGCGTCGATGGCGTGGTGAAAAATGTGTATATCCATGAAGGCGACCGGGTATGGCAGGGCGCGGTGCTGGCTGAACTGGAAGACTGGAACTACCGCGCTGACGTGGCTGCGGCCGAGGCCAAGTACAGCGAAGCCATGGCCACGATGAATCGTGCTCTTTCACAGAATGACGGAACCCTGGCGGGAACCGGGCAGGTGAAGGTCGACTACTTCAAGGCGGAACTGACCCGCGCTCGCGAAAGGTTGGATCGCACCACCATACGGGCGCCGTTTGAGGGGGTCGTGGCCACACCGCAAATACAGAACTCTGTCGGTCGTCGCCTCATGCATGGCGACACGTTTGCGGAGATTATTGAAAGTTCTCATGTCACCGTGGATGTTGCCGTTCCTGAAGATGACACCATGCTGCTCCGGAGCGGTGAGCACGCATCCATCAAACTCGAAAGCTTCCCCCTGCGTACTTTCCGGGGCGAGGTAACGGTCATCAGTCCGCAGAGCCAGGTGGAATCCGAACAGCGATTCTTTATGGCCCGCGTGAATGTGCCCAACCAGGACGGGACTATCCGTCCCGGCATGCAGGGACACGGCAAGGTGTCCGTAGGCTGGCATCCCGCCGGTTATGTGTTGTTCCGCGGCTCGGCGATGTGGCTCTGGAGCAAGTTATGGTCGTGGTTCGGTTGGTAGTCAGAAATTGATTCCGGGGAGTCAGCGATGCGGAAGTCTTCCAGCTTGGCGCTACTTTCACTGTTTGGGGTAACGGTTTTGCTGTCCGGCTGCAGTTCCAACCCCGCGCCCGCCGGGGAGGTGGCAGTCCTCGCATCAAAGCCGGCTGCAGAGACCACTAGCCAGCCGCAAGCGCCGACCACAGACTACATCGCTTCTGGACCCATCGTGGTCGAAAACCAGGTCGAACTGGCTGCCCAGCGCGACGGGGTGGTGGCAGTGGTTTTTGTCGAGACCGGCGCACCCGTAAAGAAGGGCCAACTGCTTGCCAAGCTCGACGACCGCCAGCTCACGGCCGATCGCGATGCCGCCGCCGCCAAAGCGCGAAGCACGGAAGCAGACCTCAAAAACTGGGAGGCGGGCGCAAAAGTAGCCAAAATGGAGCACGACCGCTCCGAGCAGCTGTGGAAGGCGAACATCGTCGCCAAAGAGCAGGAAGAGAAGACCAAGTACCAATACGATGCAACCGAGTTCGAGGTCGAGCGCCAACGGGAGGACATGAAATACGCGCAGGAGACGCTCAAGTCACTAGAGCTTGAACTCGAGAAGACCAGAATCACGGCCCCATTTGATGGCGTCGTCGCCCGGCGCTACCTACACGTGGGGCAGGAAGTGGCCAAGAATGACCGCCTTTTTTGGATATCGGCGGTTGCGCCCCTGCGCGTGAAATTCGCCCTGCCTGAGGCCTACTTGGGCCGCGTGCGGAAGGGCACTGAACTCATCGTAGTCACGTCCGCGACTCCCGGGGAGGCTCATGAAGCGAGAGTCGTGCTGGTGAGTCCGGTGGTTGACCCGGCGAGCGACACCATTGATGTCACCGCCGAACTGCATGGAAGGATGACCAACCTGCGCCCGGGAATGACCGCCAACATCCGCTTGCGGAACCCGCAATGAATCTCTCCGAAGTCCTCAACGTCGCGCTTCCCGAACTGCCTGCCCGCAGAATCGGCAAGTCAAACCTGCGCCTCCATCCCAAGCTGATTGCGCGCGAACAGATTGAGGGCGGAGTCCCTACCATCGTCGCGACGGTTTCGGGCGGCAGCTATGTGATGCGTTTCAGCCCGGACCAATGGAAGCTGCTGCAACTGTTCAACGGAGAACGCTCGTACGGCGAAGCCACAGAACTTTTTCAGGAAGAGACAGGCATAGATGTCACCGAAGAGCAAGTACGGGAATTCGCCGACTCGCTCGACGAAGGCGGGATCTGGTATCGAACGTCTTTGGAGCTAGCTACCACCGCTGGCGAGAAATTAGCGGACGAGCGCAGGCGCCGGGCCCGGAAAAAGATCGATCTGTCGATGATGACTTTCTCCACCTGGGATCCCGACGAGTATCTCACCCGGCTCTACGCGCGGCTGAGGTTCGTATACACAAAGTGGTTTACGTTTCTAACCTTGGGAGTATTCGCGCTCATGATTCTCATTTTCGTGAGCGGATGGAGCGAGATCTGGCGCGACACGGTGCGGTATTACACTTTTACCGACAAGAGTGCGGCCGACTTAGCCGAGTTCTGGCTGCTCTTCTGTGGACTGGGTTTCTTTCACGAATCCGCGCACGGTTTGACTTGCAAGCACTTCGGCGGTGGAGTGCACAGCATGGGCTTCATGCTGATCTATCTCTCTCCCGCCTTCTTTTGTGATGTCGGTGAAGTCTACGTCTATGGAGGCAAGTGGCCGCGAGTCGCCGCCATCATCGCCGGAATATGGGTTGAACTCATGTTCTGTTCCGCGGCCAGCATCGTTTGGTGGGGAACTCCGGCCGGCAACCCGATCCACGACTTCGCGTACAAGATCATGCTGATCACGGGTGTGGCCGTGGTTCTCATGAACCTGAACCCGCTCATCAAGCTCGATGGGTACTATCTTTTCGGGGAGCTGGTCGGTGTTCCGACGATCAAGGAAAATTCGACTGAGTATCTTTCTAGCTGGGTGAAGCGCCACGTATTCAGGCTGCCCGTGGATGTTCCCTACCTGCGCCCCCGGCGCCGCGAGCTGTTCGTGGGTTACGCCTTGATGTCCGGTTTGTACAGTTACGTTGTGCTGTTTGCGGTGGTGCGCTTTGTCTATAACATCTTCTCCCGGTCCAGTCCCCAGTGGGCATTTCTGCCGGCGCTTTTGCTGGCATTCCTGATCTTTAGAGCTCGACTGCGCTCCTCCGTGAGGTTTATGAAAGCTTTCTATCTGGATAAACAACAGGGTCTGCGGTCATGGTGGAACCAACCGTACAAGGTCGGACCTGCGGTGCTGGTGGCCGCGCTGGTCCTGTTCGCGCCGCTATGGCGGGAAACCGTAAGTGGCCGGTTTGTGCTCGAACCACAGCAGCACGCGACCATACGCGCTGCTGTGCCCGGACAGATCACAGAAGTTCTGGCGGACGAAGGGACGCCGGTGGCAGCCGGCACTCCCCTGTTCCTTCTGCGCAATGTGCGGCTCGAAGCCGAAGCCGATGACGCCAAGCGCAGTCTCGTTGCGGCGGAAGCCGGAGCGCGCGAGGCTCAAATGAATTATGCGAACCTCGGGATCGCGCGAGCCGAGCGTGCGTCCCAGGTCGGCCGTTCGCGCTCGGTTTTCGAGCAGGTCGCCGCCCTCCAGGTCGCGAGTCCAATTGCAGGCGTCGTGGCCACGCCCAGGCTCCAGGACCGTGTGGGTTCGTTCGTTCAGGAAGGAGACGGATTGACCGAGATCGATGACGCCCGAACGCTCAAGGCTCGAATCTTCATACCTGAGTTCCAGGTCCGGCGGATTCGGCCCGGAACTCCTGCCTCGTTAAAGCTGGAGTCTCTGTTTCAGCCCATTCGAGGCCAGGTAAACTCGATCGCGCCCGCTTCCTCCGAACTCGCCGCCGGCCTTGCCGGGGAGGAGAAATACAAAGGAATTGCTCCGCCAAGCTATTACGCGGTAACGGTTCTGCTTTCCAATGCCGACGGGAGGCTGCGGTCAGGAATGTCGGGAGAAGCAAAGGTCCAAGTCAAAAGGCAGAGCGTTGCAGGATTTGTGTGGGATACCGTCCGCGAGTTTTTTCAGCGAAAAGTCTGGTAAGGGTTTCGCCACACCGACATACGAGGAGGGACCAAGCCAGTGACCCCTCCTCGAAGTCCACCAACTCTTACAGGGAGTCTTTACAAGACCTTCTTGGCGAATGCGTTCTTGGCCAGTGCGTTCTTGGCCAGTGCATTCTTGGCAAAGGCGTTCTTGGCCAGTGCGTTCTTGGCCAGTGCATTCTTGGCCAGTACATTCTTGGCCAGTGCGTTCTTGGCCAGTGCATTCTTGGCCAGTGCATTCTTGGCAAATGCATTCTTGGCCAGTGCGTTCTTGGCCAGGACCGTCTTGGCCACAACGGGAGTGCTGGAAGCCACGTTCGTCGCAATGTTTGCCTTCTTGGCTGCTGTCAGGCTGCTGATCAACGATTTCTTCTGAATGGTCATGGTATCCTCCTCAGGCTTAGTTTTGATTGCTTGACTGATCGCCTTCCTCTAGAGCACGGGCCATGCCAAACCCGACGGGCCCATGATCGAAACTTCCGAGTGTAACAATCTAAACTGCTTAGTAGTTGTTTCCCAGGGTTTTCGCAATCGTTCCAAACCGGTGAAAAATTCCTGTTGGTTAATTATTAACCGTAACCAGGTCAATTTTTAACCATTTGTTGTCGTCCCGCCAATCAAAGCTTCAGCTTCCGGCAGAGGTACTTCATGCGTTGCGGATCGATCCGCAGCAGAGCGGCGGCGGCAGATTTCTTGCCGTCCGTCCGGCGGAGGGCGGCGTTGAGATAGGCGATCTCAATCTTTTCCATCTCGATATCGAAGTCCACTCCCCCTTCCGGGATCAGAATGGCCTCCTGGCTGGCGGCACTCGAGGAGAGGAGATGCTGCGGCAGATGATGGGCCGCGATCACCGGGCCATCGCTCATGATCACCAGACGCTGGATCACGTTTTCCAGCTCGCGCACGTTGCCCGGCCAGGGGCAGTCCTCAAGGATCCCCATGATCTCAGGCTGCAGCTGTTTGGCCGGCTTCCGGTTGGCGGTGCAATACAACCTGAGGAAATGCTCAGCCAGTAGGGGAATGTCCTCGCGGCGCTCGCGCAGCGGAGGAACCACAATGGGGACAACGTTGATCCGATAAAACAGGTCCTCACGAAACCGGCCCTTCTTCACCTCACCTTCCAGATCGTCGTTGGTGGCGGTAATGAGGCGGAAATCGATCTTCTTGGCCGCTCTTCCCCCCAACCGCTGCACCGACCGCTCCTGGAGAGCGCGGAGCAGTTTGCTCTGCAACCCAAGGTTGAGGGTCGTAATCTCGTCCAGAAAAAGCGTCCCGGTGTGCGCCAGCTCAATCAATCCCGGCTTGGCGCTGTCGGCGCCGGTGAAGGCGCCCTTTTCGTATCCGAAAAGCTCCGATTCAATCAGTGTCTCCGGGAGAGCGGAGCAGTTCAGGCACACGTAAGGTTTGTCGTGGCGTTCCCCGCACTGGACGATCGCCTGGGCAACCAACTCTTTCCCCACCCCACTCTCACCACTAATCACGACGCTGGCGTTGCTGCCCGCGACCGCCTCGATCGCTTGGTACACCTTGCGCATGGACTCGCTGCCGCCGATCAGGCCGCAGAAGGCGGAGCGGTTTTCGACCTGCTCCAACAACCATTGACCTTCGAACTGCAACGCTCGTTTTTCCAGGGTTTGCAGCAGCACGGTTCGCAGCTGCAGACCGTCAACCGGTTTGAGAAAGAAGTGGTCTGCCCCCGCCTGACTGGCGTGCAGGGGAAGTTCGCTGCCGGTCGAAACGGTGATCGCCACCATGATCAGGTCATCCCGCAACCGGCGCATCTCCTGCAGCACCTCGATACCGTCGGCGGCGTCCTCCCCGATGCTTTCCAAATCAAGGACAATTCCATGAGTATCCGCATCATCGATGAGTGTCTTGATTTGTGATTCCGTGCTGGCAAGGGTAGCGCGGAAGTTTGGCGCCAGCGCCCGGCGCATGTCCCGGAACATCTCCTCGTCCAAGGTTACGATAGCGACCGAATACCGCTCGGCGACGGGGAGACCACGGTCGCTGGCAGATTGGAAACCCATAGAAAGTCGGAATCAGCGCCTGATTATACGATAGAACGATACACCAGCTATCTTGTGTCCAAATGTGGCCAAGTTGGCACAAGAGAAAACCCTCGCAGAGGGCGAAGGCGTGGTGATTCAGTAGGTTAGTTGGTTGCGGGGGGTGGATTTGAACCACCGACCTTTGGGTTATGAGTACCCCAGTTAACAGAATCTAATGGACTTACGCGGCGCAAAGAGTAACGTAATGTCCTGGTTTGGCACCTATCGGAATCGTAATTGCCCTCTCGTTGCCCTTGTGTGCGCATGGCCAACGGTTGAGGCGCGCAGAGAACAGCAGAGCGAACAATCCCGCGAGCCAGATGGGGGCGGTGAGGGGGTTCACGAGCAGCGTCTGCTGGAAGAAGAAAGGAAACGGTCCCAGCACCACGTCACGGCCTTCGGCGCGTATGGCCCCCATCAGTTGAACAAACGGCCAGTCGTACTTGATGTTCCAGAGCACGTTGGGAAAGAAGATGAGGAAGGCGGCGAGTCCGCCGAGCCAGATCCACTTGTCGAGGAAGACGCGGCGTTGCTCGGTCAGCAGCAGGCCGACGACGATGCCGAGGCCGAAGACGGCAATTGAGTATTTCTCTTCCAAACCAAGACCCGCAACCACGCCGAACCAGAGCCAGTAGCCATCAGGGCATCGGACCGAACTGGAGGGCTGCCAGGACCAGGCGCCGAGCACGGTGGGAACGAGCCAAAACCAGCTAACGCAGAGACGCGCCGGTGTTGTATACTCCGTCAACCGAGCGGCAGATTCCGCCAGTTACACTTGGTCGGGTGCGGCAAGACTGGCTCGCTTTCTGTCCCTCGTTAGTTTTTGTGGAGACAGAGCCATGGAAAGACGCCATGTGCGCCGTCCTGATGACCAACCGGCAACCAAGGCGGAAGGCACTGCCGCGGTAAAATCCCCTTCTGACGTTGGTTCATCTCCAGCATCAGACAGTCTCCCTGCGGAATCCTCCCCGACTCGTTTAGAACTCGTTTCGGATGCTCCTACTATTGCGGAAGGAACTTCCGCGGCCAGTGCGGGAACGAGTCACACTTCCGACTTGAACAACCAAACCCTCTTGCGGCCCGGCACCGTACTAGGCCGCCGATACGAAATCCTGCAGCTTCTTGGTGAGGGAGGCATGGGTGCGGTTTACCGCGCGCGGGATCGCGAAGTGAATCGCATGGTCGCGCTTAAAGTGATCCGTCCGGAACTGGCGGGAGATTCCGCCATTCTTGACCGCTTCAAGCAGGAGCTTGTGCTGTCCCACCAGGTCACGCACAAGAACGTGGTTCGCATTTACGACCTGGGCGATGCCGATGGAATCAAGTTCATCACCATGGAGTACATCGAGGGCCAGGACCTGCGCAGCCTGATCGTCCAGCAAAAGATATTTCCTCCAGCGGAAGCGGTGGAAATCATGCGGCAGGTCTGCCGCGCCCTGGAAGCAGCCCATGCCGTAGGCGTCATTCATCGGGATCTTAAGCCGCAAAACATCATGCGCGACAAACAGGGGCGGGTCGTAGTGATGGATTTCGGCCTGGCGCGCTTGCTGGACAGCCACGACGGCATGACTCAGACCGGCGCCATCGTGGGCACCATGGAGTACATGTCGCCGGAACAGGGACTGGGCAAGCCACTGGACGAACGTTCCGACCTGTTCGCGGTTGGACTGATTTTTTACGAGTTGCTGACCGGCAAGATGCCCTACCAAGCGGACAGCGCGTTGGCAAGTTTGCTCAAGCGCACCCATGAACGCGCTGCCCCAGTTTCCAAGCACAGCCCCAACATTCCACATGCGCTCAGCGATATTGTCGGCAAGTGCCTGGAACCGAAACTTCAGGACCGCTATCAGCACGTGGGCGAGATCCTGACCGACCTCGAAGCCTGGCAGGGCGGACGCGCCGCAGCCACACTGAACTTCCCCAGCAGCAGCCGGCCCTGGGGACAAACCATCTCCTGGCACTGGATCGGCGGAGTCGCAGCGGTGCTCGTGCTGGCGATTGTCGGCTTCCTGTTTCGAGACAAGCTGTTCCGTCCCACCACCGCCCGAGCCCCATCCGGCCCGGTGGTTTCGCTGGCCATTCTGCCGTTTCGCAACGCCTCCGGCGATCCCCGCTTGGACTGGCTCGGTCCCAGCCTGGCGGACATGCTAAGCACCGATGTGGGGCAGTCGGCGCACTTGCGCACCGTTAGTCCCAATCGTCTACACCAAATCTTCACCGACTTGCGTATTTCCTCCGACACCGCGCTCGATCCGCAGACGATCCGCCGGGTGGCTGATTTCAGCAGCGCCGACCGCGTGGTTTGGGGCCAATACGCCAAATTCGGCGACCAAATCCGCATTGACGCCACTCTGCAGGACATCAAGAACGATCGCAGTGTTCCGCTCAAAATCGACGTGCCCAGTGAAAAAGAAATCCCTGGCGCGGTCGATCACCTGGCCGATTCTATCCGCCAGAAGCTTGCGCTCCCGGACAATGTGCTGAAGGAGTTGAAGGCCAGTTCCTTCCAGCCCACTTCGCAATCGGTGGCTGCCCTGCGCCCCTACAACCAGGGCATCGGGTTTCAGCGGGACGGGAAGAACCTCGAAGCTGAGAAGCAATTCGAAGCGGCGACCAAAGAGGACCCCACGTTCGCGCTGGCTTTTTCCCGGCTGGCACAGACCTACAGCAGTTTGGGCTATGATAGCGAAGCGGAGCGGTCGGCTAAAAAAGCCGTGGGGTTGAGCCAAGACCTCCCTGAGGCGGAGAAGTATTTGATTTCTGCCATTGAGTTGCAGGTGATCAGGAACTATCCCGAAGCCATAAAGGCTTACGAGAATCTGGCTAAGGCTTCGCCTGATAACTCTGACGTGAAAGCGGCGCTCGCTAGCCTATACCAGGATTCTGGCGATCTCGTGAAAGCCCGCGACTATTACCAGAAAATCCTGTCCTCCAACCCCAAGGATGTCGCCGCAACTCTTGACCTCGGTCGTGTCGAGATCAAGAGCGGCGACCCCCAAGGTAGTCTTGATCCCCTGAACCGCGCTTATAGCCTGGCTGTACAAGTGGGCAACCAGGAGCAAGAGGGTACCAGTCTGCACCTGATGGCTGTAGCTTACAGGATGTTGAGCAAGCCTCAGGAAGTTCTACGCAACGAACAGGAGGCGCTCACTATCTGGCGCCACATCGGTCAGAAGCGTGGCTTGGCCTTCAGCCTGAACGAAATGGCCAGGGCCCAGGCTTCGCTCGGCAAAACCAAAGATGCGCTATCCAACTTCCAGGAGGCTCTGCAGATTCGGCGTGAGATTGGCGACAAGCGTGGCCAGGGCGATACTCTGCTCGACCTCGGCAATTTCCAGAATGAGCGCGGCGACCATGACCAGGCGCTGAAAATGTACAAGGAAGCGTTGCAGTTGGCACGCGACGTCGGCAATGAAAGCTTGCAGGCCATCTGCCTGAACAACATCGGAACCGCGTATTCGGAAAAGGGCCAGTACGAGGATTCTCTTACCTATTATCAGCAGGCGCTACAGCTACGCGAAAAGTCGAAAGTGCCGCAGGATATTGTCGAGGCTGTCCACAACATCGGCGATACTTCGGCCGACATGGGCCAGTACGAGCAGGCTATTTCCTACTACATGCGGGCGTTGGATTTGCGGCGCAACATGAACGACCCGCGTGGTGCGGCGATTGAGTCTTACAGCATGGGCACGCTGTTTGATTACCAGGGGCGGTTCGGCGCTGCCGTCAACTCCAAGCAGGATGCCCTCAAGACTTTCCGCGACCTCAAGGACAGAACCTTCTGGATGGCCGAGATCCTAGGGGGATATGGAAAGGCCCTCATTCTTGCGGGGCGCGGCAACGAGTCGAAGAGTTACCTGGACGAAGCGCTCAGTCTCTCCCGCGAATTGAAGAATGACGGCATGGTAGCCCAAACGTTGGGATTCCAGGGTGATGCGTTCTTCTATCAGGGAGACTTCAAGTCCGCGCACTCCTTATATGCGCAAGCATTGCAGACCGCAACACGCAGCAAAGAACCGGACAAGATTCTGATCGCGAAAACGAACCTGGCCGAGGTCGAGGTTCAAGAGAAACAAACCCAAGAAGCCCTCTCCAGCCTTCCTCCGCTGATCCAGCAGGCGGACGACCTCGGGCTGCAGTACATTTCGGTGGAATGCTCGATCTTCATGGCGGAAGCGATGATGCAAAGGCACGATCCCCACGCGCAGCAGGGACTGGAACGTGCCCTGTTGCGCGCAGACAAGCTCGGAGTGAAACCGCTGAGCGCCAGGGCGCACTTCTTATTGGCGAGAGTCGCGCGCGAATCCGGCAATAGCAGTGAAGCGCAGGATAACTACCGCGGAGTCCTTCAAGTGCTCGACGGCATACGCCAAGAATCGGGCGCAGACAAAATCTTGCAGCGTTCCGATCTTAAAGCCATGTACGACGAATCCAGTCGCGGGTCCACGGCAGCAAAAATTTGAAAGAGCAGAAAATACGGGATGCCGACTTTTTGCCGGCACCCCGCTTTTGTATCCTAACTTCTGGCTAGCCAGGCTCTTTTTCGTTCGGTCAGTTCCTCGAATGTGCGGTTACCAGTGTGCTGGCGGTCGAGGAGTTGTTTCCCGGGTTCGGATCAGCATTAGACCCGCTAACCGTAGCCGTGTTCTTTATCGTACCCCCGGTCGCTGTCACCGTCACCGTAATTTGAATGGTCGCACCGTTCAGCGATGTCCACGACAAGGGCATGAGCGTCCCGATGTTGCAAGTTACGGTACTATTTCCTGAACAAGTCACCGGGGTGCTCGAGCAACCGAAATGGCCGTTAGTGATGCCACAGTTTTCCTTGTTGCCCGACGCACTCACGAAGATGGTGCCGCTGGGGAGTGTATCGGTGACTACAACTCCGACAGCGTTCGCTGGACCAAAATCCGCCACGCCGATGGCATAAGTTAGCTTGCTGCCGGTGGCTACTTTCGGGGCTGCAAGCTTCAAGATCGCCAAGTTCGCAGGCCCAACCACGGTGTAGTTAACCGTTTGTGACGCGTTGTCCGTTGCGGAATCGGTGACGCTGGCGGTGAAGGTGTGTGGACCCAGGGTGGACGTGTCGAACGGCTGTCCGGAAGGTACCGTCCCGGTGCAGCTTTGGACCGTCAGATATGGCCCAGTCGCCTTGGAACTGTTGTTCACTGCGGAGCACGAGAAATTCGCCGGCACGCTGGCACCCTGCTGATATGTGACGCCACTCGCTGGGGCGACGATGTTGACACTCGGCGCTTCATATGGCGTGTTATAAGGCGCCACCCAGCAGGAACCGGTTCCGCCGCTGCCGCCCGTGGTGTGCGGGTCGCCTGCCCTGGTTAGGGAGAAGGAGTCGATTTGGTTGCTCGCAAATAGCGGAGTTACACCGTCCGGATTCGGTGTGCACGGGTGGGCAGAGTCGAGGCCGTGGCCCTTCAGCCAACCAGGAAATGGATTGGTCGGGTTGAACCCTGGATTGTTCGCTGACAGGTTAAAGTTGGTTCCTAGCTCGGCGTCGAACGGCTCACATTTTCCGTCCGTCAATTCAGGACAGGTTACCTCGAACATCACGGTCGAATCCGACCCCGGACCATTGGCGTCCTGGTAGACAAAGCACTGAGCACCCGGAAAGTTTGAGTTCACCAATGGGTTCACCAAGAGGTTGCAGGCTGCTTGACTCATCAGTATCGGGGTTACGGTAACATTCGTGGTATTGCCGCCATTCAGCTTCGCCTCATAGTTGTATATGTCGTGTTGGAATTGAAAGACAGTGATCTGATCGGTCGAGACCGGCAGGGTCAGGGAAGGCGTCTGCACATTGTCGATCGCCAGTGCTGACGGGTAGCTAGTGTCGCCGACATGCGCCACCAGGAACTGAAGCTGATAACTGCCTGCAGAAACCGGGTAGCTGACGTGAATCCAGGCTGATGGACCTCCGAGGCCCCCACCGTACTTGAGGGCGCCCCCATAAGTCGTGCTCCCGAAACTGACAGTCGCCCCCGTGAATGAGGCTGTCGTCGGGGCCAGGGTCGCTGCGCCGCCCGTCAAACCCACGGGTGGCACGGCCGCACATATATCACATGTCGTGTTGGCCACGAACAGGGTAACCGGGCTAGCGTCGCCGGATGGGATGAGGGTCACGACCGCATAATCGGCGAAGTCATAGGTGCCATCCGTGGTTATGAAATTGACGTCGAAAGAGATCGTCCCAGAGTTTGAGAAAACGAAGGATGGCGAGGTCAGCGTCGTCTCCACGGTTGGGAGGCCGAGCCCTTGGCCTGTTGGGAGGCCATTTGTACCAGGGCCTTGATAAAGCGAACCGTACCCCGCGAGCGTAGTAGCCACGGTCGGACACGTCGTGTTGGGTAGGCAGCCGGTTGAGATCCAGCCGTAGTGCAACCCCTCCGTTGGACTCAGGCCGGACGTAGAGTCGGCAGTACCCGCTAAACCGGTCAGCGGCGGCGAGCTGACAGTCCACGAGGCGGGAATACCATTCTCGAAACCTTCGGTTGCCTGACCTAGTGCCGGCGTGACAAGCGCCGCGGCCATCAATAAGAGCGCGAAAGATGCGACGAAGTTGCGGAGATGTCTTTTCATTGGAACCTCTCTCTTTTCTTTTGTCAGGTTGCGGAGATTTGCAATCATGGCGCATTCCCTCCTGGGAATTTCCACCCGGACTCGAAACAAAAAAACCTGGGATCGGGAAGGGGGAACCTGAGGTGACAAAAGTCTTGGCGCGAGCCGAAAACCACGCTCGCATCTGCATCCCAACGCCTCGTCGTCGAAGACCCCTACAACCCCAGTTAAGCGCATCTTGCCCTCGAACGGCCCGCTTGTCAATGGAATTCAGCTCTGGGCCGATGCAAATCTTGAGCGGTGAAAGTTTGTTGCACTCAATGCAATTTGCTTGCACAAAGCCAGGTTTGAGACTCGTTTCGGCCGAATGGATCGGCCAGATTTCAGGCTTGGCCAGCAAAGGCAGAATATGCCGGGCACGCAGACCTTGCCGGATTGCCTCCGCGTCATAACCACGGTCGCCCAACACGCAGTCAGGACGATGGCGTGGACGTCCCCGCTCTCCCTGCAAGGTTGGGATAGCGTCAACGGGTACGAGTGCTTGCTGCGAGTCGTTACGATTGGCCCCGGTGGTTGAATTGCTAGCGGAACGCCGCGGCGAAGGGATTACTAGCAGGAAATCACACCTGTAAAATCACCTGTAAGAAGCCCGTCTTGGGCGTATTTACACGCACCAAGGCAGTCCCCGACGGTCTCTAAGTTATTGGAAGTACGGAACCACGGAAGCGTGTCAAGGTAGCGCTCTAACCAACTGAGCTACGCGCGTCAACTTTCCACCTGCCGTTCACCTGCCGTTCGCACTGCCTTGCATGTACTAGGATCGTCAAAATTGCCGTCCGTTTGCTCTGCATCCTGTTGAATGTACGTTTCAGCGCGGATTCGAATCCCTCCCCCCTCCGCGATTCGGCTGTCAATATCCACCTTCGAGATCGCAGGCAATGGCAATCGAACCGCCATGTCTGGTCATCATCGTTCCCTACACGGTCACCAAGCTGGTCACAAAAGCTGCCTGCACCTCTGAAACGCCCCAGCCGACCCGAAGCCCCTCCGGCAGCCAAATCCCGGCAGAATGGGCCTTCTGACGGGTCACCCAAGGCAGACCGCCAATGGCAAAATGAACTCTCGCCAAAGTCACGACTGTGCTCTATAGAACACGAAAAAGAACACCATCATGCTGAAGCAGCCAAACGCATAAATGAACGACGAGAACAGCATTACCGCAGGAACCAAGCCCCGCAGGAGATTGAGGAAGTTGAAGACGAACTGCCACACTAGAAGAGCCGTCATCAGAATCGTCCCGATCAGTGCCAGCAACGCCGCGTTTTTGAGTGTCATAGTCGCTCCTATGCAACTGCCATCTCTTCGTTACGCTGCAATAATCCCACCAATTCTTCTAAACTCCAAAGGTGGTCCGAAATTCAAAA
>OBLU010001933.1_pt1 | contig 19156 bp, 16 predicted proteins | sample 1518681 | NCBI WGS metagenome assembly OBLU01 (sample SAMEA3539304, study PRJEB22396) | soil metagenome | biome: tundra; feature: field; material: soil | place: USA | collected 2010-05 | depth 0.15 m | reverse complement strand
GAAATCTAAACCGCCTCCTCATGTATCGCTCGGATAGCATTCTGGCGAGGGACAGCACGTCCGGGTGATTCTTGCCAACGCTGCCGATGTGCAGAATCGGCGCGGACACAAGACTGATCCGAATGATAGCCGCTGGCTGGCGCATCTTCTACATCACGGAATGATCCGGCCCAGCTTCATCCCGCCACTCGCGATCCGAGAGCTGCGCGATCTGACCCGCAGGCGCCGACAGTTGATCGGGGAAAACTCCCGCGAGCGCAATCGCGTACAGAAAGTCCTCGAGGATGCAAACGTCAAGCTGGGGGACGTGCTATCGGACGTCTTTTGTGTGTCCGGCCGGCTTATGCTTCAGGCACTCCTTGACGGCCATCTGAGCGCAGAGCAGATCGCGGAGTTAGCCAAGAAGAAAGCCAGAATGAAGATCCCGCAGATCGCGGCATCCATCGCCGGCCATCGACTCACTGATCATCAGCGCTTCCTGATCCGCCATGCGCTCCTACATCTGCAGTTCCTGGAAACCGAGGTGGAGGCGCTCAATCAGGAGATTCTCCGCAGGATGGAAGACCCAGCTCTTGCGGAAGCGTTCCAGCTGCTTCAGAGCATCCCTGGCATCAAGGAAGAATCTGCCGCAAGCATCCTGGCCGAAGTCGGCGCTGACATGCAGCAGTTCCCAACCGCCGCGCAGCTCAGTTCCTGGGCAGGCCTATGTCCGGCCAACCACGAAAGCGCCGGCGTGAAGAAGAGTGTCCGGACGAACCGGGGAAATCTCTGGCTCAAGTAACGCTCACTCAGAGCGCCTGGGCCGCCACCAACCGAAAGGGTTCAAGGCTGCGGGCTCGTTATCATGCCCTTCGCGTTCGGTGCGGAAACAAACGCGCCATCGTTGCACTTGGCCATACTCTGCTGACCATAATCCACGCAGTTCTTACGACGCGGTCACCCTACCGCGAAGCCCCACCGAGGGAGGAAACAGAACAAGAGGAACAACGCGCTGCCACTTACGCTGTCTGAAGAAGCTCGGATACGCAATGCCGGCAGCTGAGTAGGCCGAGCTATTCTCAGAACAATGTCCTCTCGCACGTTCAAAGCAGCAGAGCGACGGAGTCTCTCCTCGACGGCCGAAAAATCTTCCCGCTTGTCCCCACTCCTAGAGATAGTCATTGCAAATGTCACTGAATTGTCATCAGATTGTTAGTGTTCGGTTTAAGGGCTCGGCAATTGGATAAAAGCGGTGCAAAATTGTCTTCAAGCGAAGACGTTTGACTACTCTTGATCAGTGGGGAAATCGATGGGAACGATATTGGTGATCGAAGATGATGCGCAAATCCTCAAGGTTCTGCATCGTTTGTTCGCAGCGGAAGGATACGTAATCGTCAGCGCTTCGAACGGTACGCAAGGGTTGGAACTGTTTAGCACGCAGACGGTAGATGCCGTCGTACTCGACCTGATGCTTCCTGGAGTATCGGGGCGGGATATTTGTCGTTCAATGAAGCAAAGTGCGCCGGACACTCCGGTCGTAATTGTCAGCGCAATCTCTGAGGTCGCTGATAAGGTACTGCTGCTGGAACTGGGAGCCGATGACTATGTGACCAAGCCCTTCAGCCCGCGTGAACTGCTGGCAAGGGTGCAAGCTGCCATTCGACGGACCAAGCGCTCTCGGGTGAAGCCTCATGTGGCCTTTGGTGACGTACAAGTTGATTTCGTGACAATGCGAGCCATCAAGAGTGGCAGGCAAGTACCATTAACAGCGCATGAATTCAAATTGCTTCGATTCTTCGTCGAGAATCCCGATCGTGTTTTGAGTCGTGAAGAGTTGCTCAATGAAGTGTGGGGTTACAATTCGTACCCAACGACCAGGACTGTGGATAATCAGATCTTAAAGTTGCGCCAAAAGCTCGAAGAGAGTCCTGCCAATCCAGTTCACTTCTGTACCGTTCATGGAGCCGGCTACCGGTTCGTACAGATGCCATCGGTATGAGCAGCCGAAGTCACGAGGATGGTGCCAAGTTGGCAATTCGGATGCGTACCACGCTGCTACTGTGGCTGGTCTCCATCTCCTTTGGTGTGGTGGCCCTCAGTCTAGCCGTCGTCCATACCGTGCTGCAAAAACAGATTCGCCGCGACATCGCGGCCGATCTTCAAAGATCAATCCTTACCTTTCGGAATATTGAGACTCAGCGGCATGACGTGCTGCGGCGCGAGGTCTCGCTGCTTTCAGCGCTTCCGGTGCTCAAGTCCCTTATGACAACCAAAGACCAGAGCACGATTCAAGACGGGGCCGCCGAGTTCTTCGCAATGAGCGGGGCTGACCTCTTCGCTTTGGCAGATCCGAATGGCCGAGCGGTGACGATATTTGATCCGCATGGGCCTTGGAGGACTGAGCAACTAACGCTATCGATCACACCCGGGACCTTCAAATTCACAGATCCTCACTACGTTGTGGTCCGCGAGAAGTTGTATGAAGTTTCGTCGCAACCTCTGTACTTCGGTCCTTCAGATTCAGGTACGAGGCTCGGTTACGTGCTACTTGGTTTTTCGGTCGATCATCGATTGGCTGAGGAGATTGGACAAGTTGCATCGGCCACGGTTATTTTTTACTCCGATCAAAGGATGGTCGCTTCAACGTTGAGGCCTGGCCTTATGTCCGAGGGCGGCAAAGCCACAGATGCTCTACTGGAAAGTGGTGATGCGGGTAGCGACGTTTGGATCGGTCGCGAGCATTTCGTTCGGGCTTTAGCTAACCTTCCGGGCCCGTCCGAGGTTCCAACGCAGATTGTAGTCCTGAAGTCCTACGACCAGGCGAGCCAATATCTCACCCAACTCAACGGTGAATTGTTAGCTCTAGGAGCTTTACTCCTCATTGTGAGCGGAGGGCTGGCTCTGTATATCTCCACATCCATAACTCGTCCACTCGACAAGCTGGTAGCTGGCGCTCGAGCCCTGGGAGGTGGCAATTTCGAGTATCAACTGCAAAGAACTGGAGCCCGTGAGATTCGTGAACTGGAAGAAGCCTTCGACCGCATGCGTCATCGACTCCGCGTGGCCCGCGAGGAACTACTTGCGGCAGAGCGACTGGCAACCATCGGACGCATGGCAAGCTCGATTTCTCATGATCTGCGCCATTATCTATCTGCGGTGTACGCCAACGCAGAGTTTCTCGGTTATGACACGATTAATGCGGCAGAGCGGCTGGAGCTGTTGTCTGAGGTACGCCTGGGCGTGCGAGGGATGACCGAAATGATTGAGTCGTTGCTGTTATTCAGCCGGACGGGCGAATCGCTGCACCTTTCATACGAATCGCTCTCGCTATTGCTCGACAGGGCGGTGACGATGGTAAAAGCTCACCCTGGTGCACAGAACGTCCGCTTTACGATCGCACCTACAGAGCCCGTTGAAGTGTGGGTAGACGCTCGAAAAATTGAACGTTCGCTTTATAACTTGTTGCTCAACGGATGCCAGGCAGCAAGGCAAAGTTCTACTTCTCCTGAAATTAAAGTGTCGGTGACTGAAGATGCGGAGCGCATCACGTTCTCTATCGTGGACAATGGTGCGGGCGTGCCTGAGGCGATTCGCGTGAGCATGTTTGAGCCATTCGTAAGTTCAGGCAAAGCCAGCGGTGTCGGCCTTGGACTAACACTCTCTCATAAGATCGCGCAAGAACATGGCGGGAGTGTAACCCTTGAAGAATCCCGTATGGGATATACGATGTTCAGATTTTATCTTTCGAAGGCAACTTTGCGCGATTTGGCCGAGACGGTTCGCACACCGGAAGCGCCGGCCACCCTGGGTTGAGCAGATTCTCGACCGTAACCACTTTTCAGTGAGGACATTGCAATGAAATGCATTCCTGCACAAGCGACGTATCGATCGATGATGGCCTGGTTGTTCTTCGCTGCCGCATACCTCTTGCTGGCCAAATGCGCGGCATGGGGCCAATCCGTAGTGCCTGTTGAAAGAACAGCGGAGCTCGCCCAGCACCTCGATGATTTGACGAATAAGCTAGAAGAGATGCGACAGCAATTAAAACAATCGCAAGACGAAATGAATGAGCTTCGCGCAGAACTGAGGGGTTTACGCTCACAGTTATCTGACAGAAAGCAAAGCGAAGAGGCCGAGCAGAGTGCAGCGGATTTGCGCACAAGCATCGAGCAATTGAAAGAGCGCACGGAAGTAACAGAATCACAAATAAAGCAACATGATCAAACCAAAGTCGAAAGCGCCTCAAAGTATCCTTTGCGCATTTCAGGAATGTTACTCTTCACATCAGTTTGGAATTCCGGTTCCTCTGACCTGATCGATGTGCCTGTGGTCGCAACCGCAGCTTCACCCAATGATGGCAACGGAAGTTTGACCGCGACTGCGCGACAAACAATCCTGGGCATTGATGCTATGGGCCCGCGGCTTTGGGGCGCAAAAACATTCGCCGATATAACGGCAGATTTCTTTGGCAGTGTGAGCTATTCAGGCAATAGCACAGCCGCAAACGCGGTTCGATTGCGAACCAGCCACGCACGAGTCGAATGGCCTCGTCGATCGATCAGTTTTGCTTACGATCGACCTCTTCTTTCTCCATGGCAACCAACTTCCTGGCTTAGCATGGGCGAACCAGCTCTTGCGTGGTCAGGAAATCTTTGGAACTGGTCTCCGCAATTCCAGTTTCGTGAGAACGGCATTCTGTCTGGCGGACATCTAAGCGCGGAATTTGGATTGATTGATCCTGCCCCGCCAGCAACGGCTCAAGTCCTTTCTTCTGCTACTCCCACTGCTTCAGAGCGCAGCCATCAGCCTGGATACGAGGGTCGATTGAGCTCATCATCCACGTGGCATGGCCACGCAATGAACGTTGGTGCCGGTGGATATTACGGTCGGCAGACCTACAGTTACAGTCGGCACGTCGACGCTTGGGCGGCTACAGCAGACTGGAACCTGTTCGTCGCTCCGCGCGTCTCATTGTCCGGTGAGATTTACAGAGGTCGAGCAATAAGCGGTCTGGGCGGAGGAGCATTCAAAGATTATGTAACCTACAATTCCTACGCTTCGCTGCGCGGGCTAAATGCGGAGGGCGGGTGGGCTCAGGCGAAAGTAGCCTTCACATCGTACCTTGAAGCGAACGTGGCGGCGGGCATTGATGACGCGTTGGCTAACGACCTTCGTTCATCTGACCTAGCTACGGAGCAGAACAGCTATGTCAATCTGACTCGTAACCGCAACATCTACGGAAACATAGTCTTCAGGCCTCGCGCATATTTGTTGTTTTCAGGAGAATATCGCGAGTTGCAAAGCTGGCCTATTGCCGGCTCAGCAGATGTCGATCATATATTTGGATTGGCCGCGGGGTATCTATTTTGATGAGAGGCGCTATCGGATCGTGCCGGGCGTTCAGTCTACTGATGCTTGTTTCTCCCTGGACCAACGTCTTTGCACAGCGAGTGGACGTGCAAGCGCAACTTCAGCTTGTGCATTCTACCGCACAAAAGATAGATACACGTGCGTCCGCGCCCACCGTTGTCGCGTGGCTGAATCCAATTGTTACCGATGGAGGAGTGAGTGTTCCTACTCCTCCTCCGGGACACTATAGGATGGCGCAAAAAAAGAAAAGCTTCTCCCCGCATTTACTCATTGTTCCACTTGGCAGCATTGTAGAGTTTCCGAACCTGGATCCTTTTTTTCATAATGTGTTTTCTCAGTTTAAGGGCAAACGCTTTGACTTGGGTCTCTACGAAGCAGGAAGCACGAAGGGCGTTCGTTTCGATCATGAAGGCGTTTCCTACATCTTCTGCAATATTCATCCAGAGATGGGAGCAGTAATTATCACGCTGACTACTCCATATTTCATTACGGCAAATGGAAATGAAAACTTGATATGGCGCCAGGTACCAGCAGGCACGTACGATCTGCATGTGTGGGCTGAGGGCGCAGACCCTAAGGATTTGGAGACTCTCACTCGTCGTGTTCACGTCGGACCGACTCACGACGACCTGGGACGAATCGCTGTTCGGACCAGCGAGACCCTCAGCGCGCACAAGAACAAGTTTGGCGAGGACTATAGACCGGAACAGCCCAATCCGTACTAGTTGATACTCGACGGGCTGGCGCGAGCTAATTCGCCATTGATCGGCCTTCGTCTAAGCCCGAAGATACTTCCGCTAAGCACACTGTCTTCGGCCCTGTCTGTCCACGGATGAAGAAGTGAAAGAGTGCGGCAGCAATGATAGCCACGAGTGCGATCAAGCTGAGTACTACCGGGTATCCGAGATGGGTGAAAGCCCAACCAGCGGACCCCGCCGCAACCAGCTGCGCGAGTGAAAGCGCAAAGCTCATCGAAGCTGACGCGTTACTCCGCTGATCTTCAGGGATTATCTTCATCAGCAAGCTATAAATGCCAGGCTCATTCATCCATTGAAATGCCGTGAGGGCCACGTAAACGCAGCATGCAAATGCAGAACGAGTCCCAACCGCCAGCAGGACGAAGCATGTCGCAGTGGCGAATTGAGCTGAAACGATAGAAGGTAGAACTCCCCATTTTCGAAAGATAAGTGGCGCGCAAAGTACGGCCGCAACTTGAGCTACTTGAGAGATGGAAAAGACGGCTCCAATTTGGCGGAGTGGGAGATGAAGATGAACGGCGAAAAAGACATTAGCGAAAGGACTGAATGATCCGGCAACCAGTCCCCATGCGGCGACAGCGGGCAGAAAGCGAACAAGTGCAGGCGACATATGGCGCCGGGCGCGCACCGCAACAACCGAATCCCACTTCGGAAGTGCAAGCGTAGGTATAACGCCCAGGGCGGCAAAGCAGCAGGACGCGATCAGAGTCAGTTGGATTGGCGGGAATAGTTGAAGCCCGTGTGAGAGTCCAACCAGCAACCCAGGAACAACGCCGGCAGCTAAGCCTCCCAATGCGCCAACGCCGATGCCAATTGAGAAGAGCAGACTGAAAGCAAAAGGCCGCTCCCGTTCGTTTGTGGTATTCGCGACGGCTGGCGAGATGCATACTGCCCACAGAGAAAGAGACACACCCCCAGCAGATGCGAGCAACACTTGTAAGGGAAAGAAGGGCAGGAGTGCCCGTGCACACAGGAGTGACGGAGTAAGTGCGGTGCAAAATCGGAGCGCATTTCGCAGGCCTTTGCGCTCGATGACAATGGCAGAAGGGAGGGCGCCGACAAGGTTTCCGGCGGCCATGGCTCCCGTGAGAATACCAAGTTGGGTTACAGAATATCCCCGTCCAATCAAAAATAGATTGAACAAGAAAAAATAGGCAGACAGGCCCAAGTCAAAAAAAACGAAGTGGTGAGAAACAGCCAGAATTCACCACGTAATTGGTGGTTCAAGAGCCAAAGCCATATGCCATGGGAAACGAACTCAGCAACTGCACGACCTCCGACGAAGAGCCGATTCCCCTGATAAAGCAGGTAATCGAGTATACGGATTCTAGGCCTGCTTTGTTTAACACGACGATTCCTGACGCGGACCTGGGCTCCGCCAGGCCCTAGAATTTTCATTGGAAAAAGAGCTTTGCGCAGCACGAGCTTTTTGGATTCCTTTGTAGTCGCAAGAAACAGATGCAGAAGCCTCCCATCTCGATTCCGGCGAAACATTATCTGCAGTGGGGAACCTCCGAACCGCTCGAGCCAAGCCTTTTGTGAAGCAGGCATGGTTTCGATCTGTCGACGGACGGCCTCAGGGAGGCTGCAGGAAAAGTAAGCTTCTGCCAATGCAAAGGCAACACCTTCGAGATTGCGCAGAGGTGCCGCGTGTGCGCTTAGCCATTCATCCCATAGATCGTGATCGTCAGTGTGGTTGTGTAGAAAGGTTGCAAGTTCGTGTACATGATGTAATATCCAATCTCCACTTAGGGTGCCGCGCAGAATGTGCAGAGAAAAATAACCGAGTTGATCAATTTTGTTCAGCGCGGGATAGGCATAACCGTCAAATCTTCGGTTGATGCGGCGCTGCCAGAAATGCTTGATGTCCGGGATTTCGATCAAGGATGTCTTCTCGTTCCAAAGGCAGAAGTGAAGCTCGATAGACACGGGCATTTCCGGATCGTACATATTCCCCTGCCAGACCCACTTCCCGAGTCGAGCCATAGTGGGTGCGTGGTCTGCCTGTGAATAATCAACGCCTCCCATCGGAGAATAGCCGATCTCCTCTAATGCACCGCGCGCCACTTGAGTGTATTCAGCAGGGCAGTAGATGTCGATATCAGACTGAATGCGGAAGCGCGGATGGCGCACGTAATCTGGGGCTTGACTAAAGCCCTTCAGCACCAGGTAAGGAACACTTACCTCGGTTAGAGCCTTTGCTACTTCTTGGTAAGCCGCGCGCACTCGTTCAAAGCGTTGCGAGTTATCGGCGATGTTTTTGTCCAGCCGCTGAATAACAAAGTCAGGAAAGCCGGTTCGCTGAATCTGTGCTAGAGGCAGTGCGAGATGCGCTGGATCGCAAAAATCCAGAAGCTTCACCCAATCATTTGTCTCGAGCGCCAGCAGAGCATCCGTATGCGCACCCTGCATTTGAAGCGCGGCCATGAGGGCGGCAATCTCTTTCGGTATGCGCGGAGCCAAAGTGCCATTCCCAATCGGAAAAGTTTGCATAATTGTCACTTTCCTGTCGCAGCGAGTTGGTGAAGTCGATCGATAGCCCAAGCCAATTCCTGATATCGCAGTTCATAGACTGGAGCTGTGAGTAGGCGACGTATCGATGCCTCCTGCTCGGTATGCGATCCAACGGTGGGGAACAGAGTTCGCATAAACCACGGGCAAACCGTTGCCGATTGAAGCGGAATGAGCTCTTGCCGCAAGTCTCCCTTTCTTCTATCGAGAAACACGATGTGCTCAATGGAAGCCGAGTTATTAGTCGAAAGATGAGTCCATTCTGAGGTACGAATTTCGATCGATGGTTTACCTGCCGCTCGTGGGGTGATTGCGCGGCCCTCAATCTCAGGAAATATCTCGGATGCTGATGGACGAAATCGCACCTGGTGGCAATTGCCCACGACAAGGCGGTCTGTACGGTCGATGGGGATATAACTCGCATCGTCGCAGACAAACGTCCATCCCGCGCGTGCGCATCCATAGGATAGAGAAGACTTGCTAGCGCCTGAATCCCCGCAAAGTAAGATGCCTGAGTTTTCGTGTTGCACGCAAGCTGCATGAATGGGAACAGCGCGCAGACTAGATACCATGGCGAGCGCTGCGGCTTCCAGAAAGTGGTAGCGAAGATACATCGTTGACGCAGCAGTAATTTCCGTGACCCAACTGACGGAGCGGCCATTCTTTAAGTCCGCTACCGTGAAGTTATCTTCATCCGCGGCTAGTAAGAGCAGGTTGCCTCGGAAAGAGTGAATGGGTGCGGGGGGCAGCCTCCCATTCCCAGCGCCATGCGCCTTGACTCCGATGCGCACTTCAAGGGGCGGACCTCCGAATAAAGACTCAAAGCAGTTCCAGCTTTGCTCAGCCGCTTTCAGAATGTCGTGAGAGTTAGAGAGGATGCGCACAGGAAAGCCGAGCGGGAAGAAAAGAGCCTCTTGGCGAAATTCATGCGTCGTGCTATGTGAATGGTTCCGCAAAAAGAAGTGGAGAGATGTGGTCGAAGGTTCAACTGACTGAACCGCTTCGGTTCCAATTCGGTTTGCGAACGATGAACCGCCGGAGCATCTGTACCGACGAGCTACCGCTAACCTACTTTGAGTCATATTCGGTCTCCTCGCCGGAATATACTTTGGGTTCTCCTAAACTCCCTGCAGGTGGAAGATGTCGCAGGTATACAACGATGGACCACATTTCCTCATCGCTTAGAATTCCTCTCGATGCCGGCATTCCTGAAGGAGAGATTCCGTTCTCGATGATCCACTTCAGCTGCCCGTCGCTGTAACTCTGTACTTCCTTCGAAGCGAGAGAGGGAACTGGTGGCGAGAGGCTGCTGGCGAAGGGAACCCCTGTATTCTGCGCGTCGAGTCCATGACAAACTATGCAGTAGTGACCAAACGTATCTCGCCCCTCTTTCGCAATCTCATCGGTGTTCGCTCGCGGGTTACGATCACTTTTGCCCCGAACCGTGACATGCAACTTGAGCCACTGCAGCATTCCCGATTCAGCTCGTCCCGGCTGCGTGACGCGGCAACTCGCAAGCACTAATGCCATCAATGCCGCGCAAATAAGGGACACAGGCTTCCTCATCTGTCATTTCTCCGTCACATGAATCGTGAACGTCATTTTTCCGTGACCCGATCCGCAAAAGCGTCCGCAACGTCCTTGAAAGTCTCCCGCCCGTACAGGTGTGAAGCTGGCTTGGCCGGGATTTGATTTAGTCGCCACGACGTTCATGCCCAACTCCTTTACCGCCAGAGAATGAGGAACGTCGTCAGAGATCAACTTGATCTTCACGAGTTGTCCCTTCGTGACCGTGATTTCCGTTGGCTCAAATGCGAATCTGTGTGCATGCACTTCGATGGTGCGGCTGGGTTCTTGTGCAACGATTTGCCAGCTTGACAGACATAGTGCCAAGCCTACGAAAGGTGGAAGAAGTGTTCGGATTCTCATCATTCATGCGTCCTTAGAGTGGGATGGATTATTGACAATGCGTTTCTACATGCAAGTGTGCGCGGTGATCGAATCACGGCGCCATGAACTTCAGAAGCAGCTTCTCATCTTCGCGCGATAAACGCGCGCGCACGCGCATGTGCATCAGGATTGTCCCTGTAATACGCGGCGAAAGACTCGTGGGTGGCATATGGCAACGTGCACAGTTCGCCGCGAAAATGCGCTCGCCTGGATCGGGGGATGCGGCTTGCGCGATATTCCGTTTTGGCTGAGGGTGCGTCCCTGATGAATCGTCCGCCTTAGGCATCATGGCGGCGAAAACGGTGAGGGGAGTAATTAACAAGCATATGAAGACGAAACGGGTATTCACTTTTTGCCTCCAAACCAAAGCGGAATTGTGAAGCGGTATGTCACTCCCAGGTTCCAGACATTTGCATTTCGCTGGCTGCTGAACGATCGTGCGTAACTTGATATCAAGCGCAGATTGTCGCGCAGATAGTAGTTGAGGCCGAAATCAGGTCGTTTTGTGCGTATCCCGGGAAGACTGTTACCGCCACCATGCAGTGGGTAGAACTCTTGCATTCTGCCTATCGCCTGAACCTTTCGCAGAAATGCAGGCGTTGCGCCATCGAAAAGGTATGCACCTTCAATCCAATAGCCGCGACCGTTGTAGCAGTAGTCGTACTCGGCTTTGACGTCGAGCGACGTACCTGGTGGTTGCCACGAAACGTAAGTTGCACTGGCGTTGATCTGATGTTGTTGAAGAAAGCGCTGCCACGACGTCCCAATTTCCAAGCGCGCGTCTGGGGAGAAGAGACTTATGTCGCCGCCGGCGGTCCTGGCGGCGCCCAGTTGATTAATGCCGCTTCGTGCAGAGAAGTATGCGGAATATTGCGTCGTAGTTTTCGAGGTTTGGACGGCAACGCCCCTGAGCATCGCGCCATCACCGGCCCCGCTTGTGCGGGTTCCGATCGCCGCAGTGATTGGAGAATCCTGCAAGTTTCTGATCCAGACAGGAACCAGGCGTTCGTTGTAAAGGCCAAACGGCAGCAGATACTTTCCCCCGATTACGATTGCATGGGTATTCGCCAGCCAGTCAAGCTGGGCGAAATCGACCGACTTGAATATCTTGCCCGTGTACGGGCCTGAGGTTTGTTGGTCACGCTGAAAGAAACCCGTGAAGTCTACTCGCGATTCCAGCAGTAAATGCCGTCCAAAGGGTACCAGCAACGCCGGATTGATCTGTGGTTCCAGGGTGGGAACGCTTCCGTTTACGTTGAAGACGTATGCGCCACCGCCCGCGATTACCGGCACGTAGCCCGCGCTTGTTTCGTTCTTATCAACGTCCTGTGCAAGCGATGAGGAAACTCCGAATACGAACGCCATCAGGCATACACATGCACGTGTAATCCAGGCAGGCTGCATTTGCAGTTGCACGAGTCAGACCCCATTTCCCGATCGTGCCGCTCTGTCGGTGTGCGGGCTTCGATCGCGTATGGGGCCAGTGTAGGAACTTTCATAAGCCTGGTTGTCAGCCAGATGTAAATCCTTCGTCACTAAAAATAGGCCCGGAACACACAATATGCCCCTGACGCTCGTAAGCGAGCCTCGAGCAATGGGATTGCGCTGCCAGACCGAGGAACAGACGCGGAATTCCTGCCCACTTTCCTCCGGGATCAGAAGGCGGCCATGGCTTGGATGGAAAAGTATGCAGATCGCGAGCCAGGGAACCTCAATATGTCGTGCGCTCTCCGTCTGAAAAAGCCTCTGTCCAACACAAAGTGCAAAATAGTGACATTATCCTTACTCACTCATGACAAGTCAGATCGCGGCGATTTCTACACTGCAATTGGTTAATTCCTTAACTCGTCATTTGAAACGGTGGCCGCATGAGAAGAACCTTCGTTAAACACAGTCTGCTCGTATTTGTTTTTTGCTTTTGCCTGTCGTCGCGCCTGAAAGCGCAAGATGCTGCAACCGGTGCCATTGCAGGTACGGTGAACGATGCATCAGGTGCTGCGATTACGAATGCAGAAGTCCATGTCATCTCCGCAGATACACTTTCGACTCGAGTTCTGCGCACGGATGGCCAAGGCAAATTTCGCGCGCCTCTCTTGCCGCCGGGGTCTTATGAGGTCATTGCGGAGGCGTCGGGATTTACCGCGTATAAATCTCCTATCTTACAAGTGACAGTGAGTGAGATCAGTTCCCTCATGGTGACCCTGTCCGTTCAACAAGGAGTCGCGACTGCCGAGGTCAATGGAGATAGTGAAATCGCACAGATAGAAAGTTCTTCCCTCGGTCGGGCACTCGATGAGAAAGCTATCAGTTCGCTGCCTCTGGCGAATCGGAACTTTACGCAGATTCTGGGACTTTCGCCTGGAGTTGCGGTTGCGCTTCCTTCTGCAGCCGACTTAGGGAGCGGTACCCAGAATGTTGCTTCGAATGGAGCCAAGACCACCGCGAACAACATTCAGTTCAATGGTGTGGATGCCAACAATCTTGCCCAGAATTCAGCTGCCAATGACGATGAGGAGGCGGGCGTTGGCATTCCTGCTCCGGATTCCATTCAGACGTTCAAGGTGCAGACTGCCAGCTATGATGCGGCATACGGCAGAGGATCCGGCGCGAATATTGATCTGGTCAGTAAAAGTGGTACAAATCAGTTTCACGGTAGCGCTTGGGAATTTTTGCGCAACAACATCTTCAACGCGAATGATTTCTTTGTGAAAGGCGCCGGTCAACCAAGGCCTGATCTGAAACAAAATCAATTCGGAGCCTCCCTGGGTGGTCCGGTTCGGCGAGATCGCACATTCTTCTTTGGTTCCTATCAGGGACTCGCGGAAATCAACGGACTTGGATCGAAGCGTTCGGCCATTCTTCCGATGCTGACATCAGATCGTTCAGCTTCATCACTGGGTCAACAGTTTTGCCCGGCCGGGCACTTGACGGCGGGCGGGCTGTCACCTGGATATCTTACTCATGCGGGCGGCACCCAGGTTGCTTGCGATGGGTCTAATATCAATTCAGTCGCTCTGGCAATTCTCAATGCAAAGCTGCCAGACGGTCAGTTTGCAATTCCCAGCCCACAAGTCGCTTTGCCAACCAGCGCTGATCAACTTCCTGTGGGAGAGTCAGTGTTTGCACCGCCTGCACGCTATCGCGAAGACCAGTTTACTGTGGATTTGGACCAAGTATTAGATGTGCGCGACACGCTCAGCGGGAGATTCTTTTATGCGCGCGATCTCACAACTTCTGCCTTCTCTCCCAATGGCGCAAATCTACCCGGATGGGGTTCTGACACTCTGGGCCGCAACACGATGTTTGTTGTGTCATCCACCCACACATTCAATGCAAATCTCGTCAACGTGGCGCGGGCCGCGTACATGCGGTTCGACGGTCTCCTCAAGGTGCAGAATCCAATTCTTGCATCGTCGATTGGCGAGGGGGTGCCGACTGGATTGCCTGCAGGGTCCTCCGCAGCGCCGGGCCTTACGATTGATGGACTATTCACAATTGGTGACGCAGGCACGCCTTCGCAATGGCAGGTGACGAACGCATTTATCGGGCAGGATACTTTGTCGCTGATTCATGGTCGCCACAATGTGCGGGTGGGCGCCGAGTACACTCGCGATCAAGTCGACCTTGACGCTCCGTTTGTTAAAGATGGCCTCCTGGATATCAGAACTTTTAATGATTTTCTGTTAGGACGAAGCGCCCAGCAGAACGGTAGTCCGATTGGTTCGAGCAATGTTACTCAGTCTACCGGCGCATCGGGACTATTTCGAAAAGATACTCGCTATAACAACGTCTCTGGCTTTGTACAAGACGACGTTCGGATATCTCCACGTCTGGTAATTAATGCGGGGGCGCGTTACGAAATCTTCGGTTCTCCGTACGAGATTCATGGCTTGTTACCTAACTTTGATCCCGGCATTGCAGCAGGATCCGCGCCAGCGGAGGGAACATTCAGTGGGTACGTTCTACCATCGAATTTTTTCGGTAGCCTACCCAATGGATACACTCGCCTGGGGCGTCGCAGTCTTTGGCCTACGAGGTACGGCGACGTTTCGCCGCGGCTAGGATTTGTATTCCAATTGAAGAACAAGCCGGCATCGCTCCTGCGCGGCGGCTACGGAATTTACTATGACCGGCACTCCGGCGACTACACGGAGTCGCTCCAGGGTCAGCCTCCTTTTTCAATTCTGCAAATCGAGTCGGACTCTGCGAACGCCGGAGCTACCCTTCAGAGTCCTTTCGCGCCCTCGCTACCACTCGCGTCGAGCTATCCGGTCTTTGCCCCTCGAATTGCCGGAGGATTTCCATTCCTTGAAGGCTTATCGCCGAAGACCCTCGACGGCCGCACGCAGGAATACAACTTGAATATTCAGTATGAACTGGCGTCTGACTATCTGTTGGAAGTTGGATATGTAGGCTCGCATTCGGCGCATCGACCCGGTTCCATTGAGTTCAACCAGGCGCTTCTGGCAGGCCCTGCAAATCCGGTCAACGGTGAAATAACAAATTCAACTAACAACTTGATCCAGCGCTTACCCTTCGCTGGAGTCAGCCCGGGATCCCTTTTCACCACGTCTGACTTTATCGCTAACTACAACTCCCTGCAGGCGAGCCTCACTAAACGTTTCCGTCATCACTTGCAATTTTTAGGGAGTTACACCTGGTCAAAGAGTCTGGATGAAACCAGTGGATCGGGCGGTAGTTCGGTCTTTGAGTTATGGCTGCTCACCAATGACCAAAACAACCCTCGACAGGCGTATGGCTTGAGCGATTTCGATCGCTCGCAGCGCGCGGTTGTCAGTATGGTATACGAAATTCCAAGGTTTCAAGCGGGCTCTGCGATGGCAAGATACGCCTTGTCCAACTGGCAACTCTCCGCCGTGGGCGTCCTTCAGTCAGGCAATCCGCTTACGATCATGGACGGGAATGCAGGGTCTGTTTACGGCAACTTTGAGAACCGCGCGCAGCGAACCGGGAGCGACCCATCCACCTCCGGGTCTCTATTCTCAAGAGTGAACGGCCATTACCTCGATGCGGGAGCATTCACACGGGCTCCTGAAGTGGCTAACGGAACAAGTCTTGCTGATCAAGACTTCGGGAACAGCGGAGTTGGTATCGTGCGCGGCCCCGGACAACACAACCTCGACCTTGCACTCGAAAAGATCATCCCTATCGGCGAGAGGAATAGCGTTCATTTTCGCACTGAGTTTTTCAACCTGACTAACACACCAGAATTCGGGAATCCTAATACGAGTCTCGGCTATGGTGATCCCACCGCTGTGAATCCGACGGCGAGCAGTTCGTTCGGCAAGATCACCGGATCGGCCGCGAATCCCCGCATCATCCAATTCGCTCTGAAATACAGTTTCTGAGTCAAAACTCGAGCAGGGGCGCCGATGATTCGTCGATGGGTGTGCTTATCATTCTTTTTGTGCTGCGGCATCCTTCCGGTCCACGGAGGCATTCTTCGCCAAAGTCAAGTGCAGCTTCTTTGTCACCGAACCGCAAATCGCGATCTGCCGGAAAACACACTCGACGCGCTGGCGTTGGCGGCTCGCATGGGATGCAACATCATTGAGGTCGATGTGACCCGAACACTCGATGGTGAATTGGTCCTGAATCATGACAACTTTCTCGATCGCTTCACCAACTCTACCGGCGAAGTTGAACATACTGAGCTGCGCGAATTGGACAAGATGGATTTCGGTGCGTGGCGCGGTTCTCGTTTTCGAGGAATGCATATTGCTCACCTCAGCGATGCTCTGCGGCTTGCACGCGAATTAAACGTTGGTCTCTATCTCGACATCAAGACCAAAGGAATCGGGCCGCAGTTAGTCGCAAGTCTTGCGAGGGAAGGGATGACCGAGCGCGTGATATTCGGCGGTGAGTGGGACGACATTCGTGCCCTCGATCCCAGAGCTAACGAGGACGAAACCAAGTCTTTAGATCCCGGCTTCACGAGCGAGCAGGTGGATCGCTTACATACCGAAGGGAAAACGGTCATTGGCAGCTTTTCGGCGAATGCGCATGAGATGGATTTGTCAGCCATGCGCGCCGCTGTTGCGGCGGGAGCGGACGGCATCATGGTGGACTATCCCCGTCTTGGCGCTGAGGCTGTGGGACGTCCAGTCGAAGCCAGATTAGGACGGCTCGTTAAACTAGCGGAGCAAGGTTCGTCGGGCCAGCGTGTCTCTGCTATTCGGGAACTTTCGGCCTACATCGGCTTTCCGCTTCAGCGTCAATTTTTACGTCTTCTATTAGATCCTGATGAAGCCGTATCGCACGAAGCCGCACTTGCGCTCGTGAACGGCAGGCCCTCAGCAAAGGTTGTTGATCTGCAGCCTGCGCTCCATTCGTCTGCGGCAGCCGCAAGGAGAAACGCTGCATGGGCCATTGGTACTATCGCAGCTGAGAGTTCCGACGCGACGGACTGTGTTGCCGTACTGCTTCCTACGCTCGACGACCCAGATGGATCGGTAGTGAAGTCAGGTCTCCTCGCCCTCACGTGGTGTCCTATATCGAATCAAACTCCCGTTCCCGCTGAAACGCTGATGTCTTTCTTCGCGAGCCCCGTGCCCATTATGCGCGGGCTGGCTGCGATCGCACTCGCCAAATTTCAACCGAAGACTGCTGCCATTGTCATCCCTCAAGAGCTTGAGAAGGAAGAAGCAGACGCCGCCGCATACGATGCTGCCTGGGCTGCGCGTGGTCGAGCCAAACTCTCGCAGCCAGAAATCGACCGCATCATCGAGCGATACAGGGCTCAGATGAAATTAGTGCAAGCCGCTGCGATGCTGCAAAGCGGCCCTGCTCGCGACATCCTCCTCAAGGAGGCATTCCGCTCCGTCCACGATTATTCGAGTGTGATCGCGCTCGTCGCCGGGTATCAGCTGTGGGACCGCCTGGAGGATGATCCAACGTTGGCTATCAGCGCACTTGCCTCTACGGATGGTGATGTCGCCGACCGAGCCGAATGGACGCTTGCCCAGGCTGGCGCCAAAGTCCTTCCCGCAGTGCGCATCGCACTCGGTGCGAGCTCAGGAAACGAGCGGCAGAGATTGATTCGGGTGGTTGCGTGGCAGGCCGATGAAGAAGCGCTGCCCCTCCTGCGGCAGATCGAAAGCACGGATCCGAGCAACTCCCAACTGGCACAATGGGCCATAGGAAAGATCTCCTCGCTTTAGGTGTATTGATTTCTCAACAGTGCGTAAAGCCTTAAGAAAAATTGGTGGTCTTAGAAGAACTATCGCCAAATAGGTATTTTGGATTGGATTCGAGGATTATATGACGTAGGATCTTGAGCGCAAACGATATGAAGGGCTCTAATCCTTTCAAGTCGGCACGTTACTGTCGTTACGCTTGCTACGTGGGCACCCGTATCTCCAAGTGCAATTCGGATAGGTGTGACGCTCGTCGATGGTTTGAGACTCTTCTTCGTTTTAACCGGCAACGCCTCTTTACCTGAATCGGCTTGGGGATGCTCATTCTTTGGCCAGGATCTCGCCCCGGATTTGGTTCTCGATCCGGCGATGGGTTATTTGACCGTCAAAACGAAGTTTGTGGAATGCGTGGTGGCGATAATGCCGTTACTCGACTGCGCGGTGACCAGCAGGGTGTAAGTGCCGGGTGGGGTAGGCAGGTTGTGGGGCGGCCCGTGATTGAAGTAGTTGTAGCGCGGAGCACACGCGGTCATGCCGAGGATCACCACGAAACCTATCAATGCAACCAAAGAAAGACGGCTGAGCCAGCGACGACGGCGCGCTGAGAAAGCCAGACCTGCCAGGCCCAGGGTGCCTGGAAGGAGCAAGGCGATCGCAACGGAGTTCGTTCTGGGATGCCCGGAAACGTGGAGTTCGGCAAGCGAGGTGGCCTGCGTGGTCATAACCATCGAACTGGTGACCGCGGCCGTGGCATTGGGCAGGATTTCGAGATTCTCTGGCGTGAAGGTGCACGAAGACTGATCGGGGAAGCCGGAGCAGGAAAGGGTGACGAACATCGGTGCCATGAGAGCATTGGCATTGACGGGTGTCACCGAAACGACGGCCGATCCTGACTGGCCGGGCGTGAGCGATAGCGAGGCCGGCGCCACCGAGATCTGGAAGTCCGGAGCAGCCGTGGCCGCAGCACGGACGGGAGAAATTGCCGAAGTTGAGGCCTGGTGTGTTTGATCTCCGATGTAAACGGCGGTCAGGGAGTGATCCCCGGGGGGCAACGAAAGCACGGTGCGTGCCTGGCCCTCGGCGCTAAGTCCCACGCCTGCCAGAGACTTGCCCTCATCCTCAATAACTACTGAACCGGTGACCGGCGATCCATCGCGACCCGCGACCGAAACGGCGACGATTGTCTGGGTGCGTCCGCCCTGAACGCTGGTAGCCGCGGACAAGGTGGTCTGCGTGGCCTGCGAAGTCGTTGCCGCCCATGCGGGCATCGCCAGCAGGATGCCTAACAGCCCGTGGTTAAAGTCGGCGTTTGATGCGATATAAGTAAGAGTTCAAAACGTCTAACGAGTATGGCGATGGGCAAGCGGGAAGACCAGAACAAGCAGGAGCCTTTATGGATTGCGCACACGGAATTGGCGGCGTCTCCGGGGC
>OBLU010001931.1_pt1 | contig 19164 bp, 14 predicted proteins | sample 1518681 | NCBI WGS metagenome assembly OBLU01 (sample SAMEA3539304, study PRJEB22396) | soil metagenome | biome: tundra; feature: field; material: soil | place: USA | collected 2010-05 | depth 0.15 m | reverse complement strand
CGCCCGGCTTCCGTCTCTCAAAGCTGATCCAGCCAACCGCTCCCTGGAGGCCGTAACGCTTGCTACCAACTCAGGAGTTAAGGAGAAGATATGTACCTACAACGTCACCCTCGAAGTCCGGCGCTGGCCCGCGTGGCGAGCATGCTACTAACTCTCTCGTGTCTCGCATCTGGCTTCGCGGTCGCTGAGTCGCCTGCGGCCCTCTCACCGCACACCATTACAGTCGTCGCTTCCACTGTCCCTGCAAACGGCGATATAAACCCATATGGCATCTTCGTCGTTCCGCGCACGGTTGGAAACTTGGTGCAGGGGAACCTGCTCATCAGCAACTTCAACGCCGCGTCCAACGAGCAAGGAACCGGAACTACGATTATGCAGATATCCCCGGGCGGCACGGTCAGCCAGTTCGCCCAGATTGACGCTTCCAGTCTTCCCGGCACTTGCACGGGCGGTGTCGGTCTCACAACAGCGCTGGTTGCGTTGCGCGGTGGCTGGGTGATCGTCGGCAGTTTGCCCACCTCTGATGGCACCTCGGCAACGGCCCAAGCTGGATGTCTGTTGGTCCTGGATTCTTTGGGAAACGTGTCGGAAACAATCTACGGCACGCTGATTAACGGACCTTGGGATATGGCCGTATTCGACCATTCAACCGCCAACGGCGGCGGGACTGCGGCGCTATTCGTCACCAACGTGCTGAACGGCACCCTCGCAGCCGGCGGGAGCGTCGTGAATCAGGGCACGGTGGTTCGAGTCGATCTCACGCTCTCGAAGTCGGCCCCTCCCTTTGTGGAAGCGATGACCGTAATTGGCTCCGGGTTCGCCGAGCGCACCGACCCGGCAGCGTTGGTGATCGGCCCGACCGGAGTGGCTTTGAGCAAGGACGGCTTCTCACTATATGTGGCCGACAGCCTCAATAACCGTATCGCCGCGATCCCTTATCCCATCTCGCGCCAAACGACCGCCCGCACCGGCACTACGATCACGAAGGGCGGGAGCCTGAACGATCCGTTAGGTCTGACTGTCGCGCCCAACGGTGACATCCTCACCACAAACGGAGATGACGGGTACATGGTCCAGACTACGCCCGATGGACTGCAGGTTTCGAAGACGCTACTCGATAGCAGCGGCGATCCTCCGGGTTCCGGCGCACTGTTCGGCCTGGTTACGGTCGGGCAGAGTGTCTACTACGTGGACGATGCCACCAACACCCTGAATCTTTTCCACTAAACCAGTCACGACTGCACCAAGAACGGCCGGGACCGCCGGGTGCCCCACTCATTCGCGTTCTTTGCGAATGAGTGGGCGGGCGCCTCAGCTATCGGCCGTTCAAAAGCCGGGCTGCTTGAATTTTCTTCGATGCCTTCCAGGGGATCCGGCCAGCTTCACTTCCTCACCTTCGACTCGTATCGCAGTAAAGACTCTAGACTTCCCTACGCTTTGCCGCGTGCCAGATCGTGCTAACAGTAATGCGTTGGTCCTGCACGCGGTACAAGACGATGTACGGAGTGCTTCCGATGACTAGCTCTCGGATTCCAGGCTCTGTCCCGACGCGGCCTAGGCGGGGATGATTTCTTAGAGCTTCGACCATGGCAACCATCCGCATGGCTAGCCGTTCCGCTGCCTCCGGTTTGTCCCGGGCCACGTAAGCCCAAATTTGCCGCAGGCGGGTTCTCGCCAAAGCAGACCAGACAATCTCTACTGGCACAGCGCTTCGTCATCGTGTTCTTTGCCGCAAGCGCACTTCGGAACCGGCAACTCGCGATCGGTTCCCCATGACAACAACCATGCCTTCATGTCCTCGTTCTTGATGTAATGTCCCGATTTGACCTGGCGATCCGCCTGACGAACCTCGGCCAACATTCTTTCTTGATCGGCGACGTAAGATTCCACGGCGTCTGCGATCAGAAAATTCGAACTGCGCCCCGAGCTCTTCGCCAGCTTCGCCAGCCGTTTCTTGGTTTTCGGCTTTAGCCGAATGCTAAGGGTTGCGCTCCGTGTGTCTGCCATGAACACAGTTTAGCACGGCGGGTGGCCAAACCTAGACTGGGCTCTATTACTGGTATACCGGAAAGCCTCGTTCCGCCCTGAGCCCGACAGGCTAACTGGCTAAGACACGCAGCCGCCATGCCGCTTCGGCGATAATAGAACGAGATAGTCCGAAGCACGGGAGATGGAATGACACGTACCTCTGAACTCGATTCAACTGGCAACAGCGCTGTCGTTGGCGCAAAAAACTGCAACGTGGCTCTGCTTGGTTTCGGCACGGTCGGGAGTTCCGTGGCGAGAATCCTTTGCGAGCGCGCCATCACCCACCTGCGCCTGACGCACGTCCTCAATCGCAACGTGGCGCGGAAGAAAGTGGACTGGCTTCCGTCCTTGGTGCAGTGGACTGAGAATATCGACGATGTTCTATCCTCCGACGTGGATATCGTGGTCGAGGTGATGGGCGGCCTTCAGCCCACCGAAGACTGGATCCGGCGCGCGCTGGCGTCGGGCAAATCCGTGGTCACCGCCAACAAGCAGTTAATCGCGCATTGCGGCCCCGAATTGATCGACCTGGCGCAGCGGATGAAACAGCAGATCCAGTTTGGCGCGTCGGTCGCGGGCGGCGTGCCGGTGATTTCCGGATTGCATGAGGGATTGGCCGGCGATGAACTGTTCAAAATCTGCGGCATTCTCAACGGCACCTGCAACTACATTCTCAGCCAAATCGAGAGCAACGGCATTCCCTTCGCCACGGCTCTGCGGGAGGCGCAGAAGCTGGGCTTCGCCGAGGCCGATCCCACGGAAGACATCGAAGGCCTGGACGCGCGGGCCAAGCTCGCCATCCTGACGCGAGTCGGACTGCACTGCAATGTCAGACCCGAGAGCATCGTGGCGCGATCGATTGCAGCGATCGACTCGGTCGATTTTGAATACGCGAACCAGTTGGGTTGCACGATTCGCCAGATTTCCTGGGCCGAGCTAAGAACGCCTGAGCTAAGAACGCCGGAGCTGAAAACGCCCGAGTTGAAGCCCGAGTCGAACCCAACGTCGAAAGGTGACCTCTTGTTTGCCGCAGTCCAGCCCGCGCTGGTCGAACTCTCCTCGCCTTTGGCGCGTGTGGAAGGCAGCCAGAATCTGGTGGTGGCGACCGGAACCTATGGCGGCGAGACCGTCTTTGGAGGCCACGGCGCGGGCGGCAATCCAACCGCGGTCGCGGTCGTGTCCGACATTTTGGCCGTCGCTCGCTCCAAGCAGGCTGGCATGAATTACGCCGGACAGCCGGCGGAGAAAACGCCCACCGTCACCGCCGATTTCACTGCCAAACACTATCTGCGCTTTCTGGTGAAGGACCGGCCGGGCATCATCGCCAGCCTCGCCACAATTCTCTCCGAGTGCGGCATCAACATCGACTCCGTGTTGCAGAAGCCGAACTGCCCGAAATCACACCTGCCCTTTCTGATTACGCTGGAGGAATGCAAGGCGTCGCTGGTGGAGCAGGCATTACAGCAAATCAACTCGCTGGATTTCCTGGTGCAGCCCTGTCTGCATTTGCCAATCCTGTAGAGCGGTGGAGCGACGGGCGCCCTCGCCCGTCCCCCGATCGCTAGCAACCGAAACTACGCTTCCACCTGGAAGAATTGCGCTATACAGGCTGTCAGACAGTTTAGTTTGAAGGCGTCGCCGCTTTTCGCCGCGGCACCGCCTTCATGATGGCTCGCAGTGCGTCGTTGACCGACTCTCCCGTCTTAAACACCTTCGCAACATCAGGAGCAAGCAATACAACGACGGACTTCGCTCGGGCGCGACGCGCGAAGCGATTGGGGCGCGCGTTCGCATAGTCAAACCGGTACTCGCTCCGCATGTCTTTCGCTGGACGCAATCCGCGCGACTTAGCTGCCGATGTTTTCTTCATAGTCCTTCTGTTCTCTTCGTGTAGCTTTTCGAGCACTGATTATCCGAACTCGGTCCCTGAAACGTTCCGTGAAATTCACCAGCAACACACGGTCGAGAATTGAGTAGCCCACGACGATCTCGCGTTCCTCGCCATTGGAATGGTCCTCGTCTGGAAAAATCGTCGCCCTAGAGTCCTCGAAGACAGTGCACGCTTCATCAAAACTGACTCCATGCTTTCGCAGATTGCTTTTGGCTTTGCGCGAGTCCCGTTCAAACGCCAGCGGCATATGACCTTGCCGTTCTTACGCTTCCACCTGGAAGAACTGCGCCATGTTGCGGAATTTCTTGTAGCGGGCTTCCAGCAGATCGCCGACTGCCAGTTGCCTTACCGCGGCGAGATGCTGCTGTAGTGCTGCATCAAGCAACGCCGCTGCCTGCGCATGGTCGGTATGCGCGCCTCCGGCGGGCTCCGGGATGATGCCGTCAATGCAGCCCAGTTCGCTTAAATCTTCCGCGGTGATCTTCATCGCCTCCGCCGCCAGATCTTTCTTGCTGGCATCGCGCCACATGATCGACGCGCAGCCCTCGGGAGAAATCACCGAGTAAACCGAGTTTTCCAGCATCAGCACGCGGTCGGCCACGGCGATCGCCAGCGCCCCGCCGCTGCCGCCCACTCCGATCACGGTCGCCACGATCGGCACTTCCAGCCGCGCCATCTCGAGCAGGTTGCGGGCAATGGCTTCTCCCTGACCACGCTCTTCGGCGTGCAGTCCGGGATAGGCGCCGTCGGTGTCCACGAACGTAAGAATCGGCCGTTTGAATTTCTCCGCAATCTTCATCACCCGTAGCGCTTTCCGATATCCTTCCGGGTGAGGCATGCCAAAGTTTCGATACACCCGCTGTTTCGCGTCGCGCGCTTTCTGTTGGCCCACCACGATGACTTCCTCGCCGTGAAAGCGAGCCATGCCGCACACAATCGCCGGATCGTCGCGAAAGCCGCGATCCCCGTGAATTTCGCTCCACTCGGTAAAAATGCGCTCGATATAGTCCAGCGTGTAGGGACGCTGCGGATGACGCGCCAGTTCCGTGCGCTGCCATGCGTTCAAGTGCGAAGAAATCTCGCGGCGAAGGTCGTTCACCCGCTCGTGCAATTGCTGGATCTGGCGGAGCGTTTCCGCGTTCTGCCCCTCCAGAGCCCGCAGTCGCGTAATCTGGTCCTCGATTTTTGCCAGTTCCTGCTGCGCCTTCAGTCCAGAATCCATCTTGATGACGTTCCCATTCTTTCGGGTATGATGTGCTTCCACAATCGAGAGCATAAAGTCCGTGCCGGCGATAGCGGCATTCTCCGCGCGATTTTCCGCGCCGTTGTTCGCGCTACGATCTGACTTTTCTGCCCGTTTTATTTTCGCTCGTCTCATCGGCCGCATCGGTTAACTAGCACGGATCAACTGATGACGCGCACGCTGCCGCGCCCGCACAGCTCTTCCACACGGCCCAAGAAACTGCGGTCCGGCATCACATTATAGCCTTCGGCTTCCATCACTACCATGAAATCGCCTTCGCGCTCCACGTCGAAGAGCACCTTTGCCTCGCCCTTGCGCTCGCTAAAGAGCGCATGCAGCGCATCGACCGTGCTGCCGGTCGCGCTCCCGAGAGGAATCCGTATCCGGAGCGCCTTCGGCAAGGGCACGCGAGCTTCGTCGAGCGGAATGATGTCGTTGGCCGTGAGCTTTGGATTAGCGCCTTCTTCAATGCGCACGCCCCCGCGAATCAGAACGGGAACCTCGAGCTTCACCTTCTCCGCGAGTTTCTTGTAGGCCTCGGGAAAGATCAGCAACTCCACTTTCCCCAACCTGTCTTCGAGTGCCGCTTGCGCCCACAGCTCGCCTCTTCTTGACTTTGCAACTCGCAGCCCCGAAATCAAGCCCGCCGTCGTGATGTTCTCATCCTTAGCGGTGGATTTCTTCATGGCAGCAATATCTTCGGTGGAGAGCGCATTCAGGTCTGCGAGCTTCTCTTTGTACTTTTCCATCGGATGCCCGGTAATAAAAAACCCGAGGATTTCTTTTTCCGCCGACAGCCGCGTATGTTCATCCCAGTCGGGCGTGTTGGGGAGCGAGTCGCTCGCCTGCTGCGCGGTTTCATCGGCAAATACGCCAAACAGCCCGTGCTGCCCGGACTCCGCGTCCCGCTGCGTTTTCTGGGCCTGCTCAATCGCGGTGTCGAGCGCCTGCATGAGCTGCGCTCGGCGCCCGAAACAATCCATGGCCCCACTCTTGATCAGCGACTCCAGCACGCGCTTGTTCAACAGCCGCAGGTCCACTTCTTCGCAGAATTCGTAAAACGACCGAAAATTCCGGCCGAGCTTCTTCCGTCCCTTGACAATCGACTCGATGGCATTTCCGCCCACGTTTTTCACCGCGGCCAGCCCAAACCGGATCGCCAGCCCGTGCGGTGTAAAGTTCGCGTCGCTGGCGTTGATATCCGGCGGCTCGACCGCAATGCCCATCTCGCGGCATTCGTTGATGTACTTCACCACGTCATCCGTGCTGCCCGTTACCGAGGTGAGCAGCGCCGCCATGAAATCGAGCGGATGGTGCGTCTTCAAGTACGCGGTGTGATAGGCCAGCAGCGCGTACGCCGCCGAGTGCGACTTATTAAACCCATATCCGGCAAACTGCGCCATCAGATCGAAAATCTTTTCGATCTTCTTCGGCGGGAAACCGCGCTGCGTCGCTCCCTGCACAAAGCGCTCGCGCTGCTTCGCCATCTCCTCGGCGTTCTTCTTGCCCATCGCCCGCCGCAGCAGGTCCGCTTCTCCGAGGGAGTAGCCCGCGAGTTTGTTCGCCGCCTGCATCACCTGTTCCTGATAAACGATGACGCCCAGCGTCTCCTGCAAAATCTCTTGCAGCTCGGGCAATTCGTATTCAATCTTCCGGCGTCCATGCTTGCGCTCAATGAAGTCGTCGATCATGCCGCCTTGGATCGGCCCGGGCCGGTAAAGCGCATTCAACGCGGTGAGATCTTCGATCGAATTAGGCTGATAACGCCGCAGAACGTCGCGCATGCCGTGCGATTCAAACTGAAACACGCCGGAAGTCAATCCCTTATGGAAGACTTTCTCGTAGGTCTCCTGGTCTTCGAGCGGGACGTCGTCCAGTTTGAGATTCGTCCCTTTCTGCGCGATCAGCTTCAACGCGTCGTCGAGAATGGTGAGCGTCGTCAGCCCGAGAAAATCCATTTTCAGCAGGCCCATCTTTTCGATGGCCACCATGTCGAAGGCGGTGACGATTTCGTCGTTCTTTGTTTTGTGCAGCGGCACCAGTTCAATCAGCGGCCGCGGCGAGATCACCACGCCCGCGGCGTGTACACCGGAATTCCGCACCAGACCTTCCAGCTTCCGCGCCGTGTCGAGCAACTGCCGCACCTGAGGATCTTTCTGGTACGCCTCCTGCAGCGCCACCGACTCCTTGAGCGCGTCGTCCAGCTTGATATTCAGCGTGGTCGGCACCATCTTCGCGATGCGGTCCACGTCGCTGTACGGCATGTCCATGGCGCGGCCAACATCCTTGATCGCGGCCTTAGCCGCCATGGTGCCAAACGTGATGATCTGCGCGACATTTTCCCGCCCATATTTGTGAGTGACGTATTCAATCACTTCGCCGCGCCGGTTCATGCAGAAATCGATATCGATATCCGGCATGGAAATGCGTTCCGGGTTCAGGAAGCGCTCGAACAGAAGTTCATGCTGCAGCGGATCGATGTCGGTAATCCCTAGCGAATACGCAACCACCGCGCCCGCCGCCGATCCGCGCCCCGGCCCCACAGGGATGCCGCATTCGCGGGCGTAGCGGATAAAGTCCCAAACGATCAGGAAGTACCCCGAGAACTTCATCTGCTGAATGATGCCGATCTCGCGCGCCAATCTTTGTTCGTAGTCGGCAAGAGAATGCTTGAGCCGGCCGCTCGCCGCCGCGCTACGCAGGCTTTCCATCCGCCGGGCGAATCCCTGCCGCGTGATGTGCTCGAAATAACTGTCGAGAGTAAATCCGTCCGGAACGTCAAAGTGCGGAAACGGGCTGGGAACTTTCTCCAGCCGAAGGTTGCAGCGCTCGGCAATATCGAGCGTGCGCGAAAGCACCTGGGGCGCGTCCTTGAACACGCGCAACATCTCGTCGCCGTTCTTGACGTAGAACTGCGTGCCCTCGAACTTCATCCGGTTGGTTTCCTGGATGGACTTCCCCGTCTGAATGCACAGCATCACATCCTGGGCGTGCGCGTCGTCTTCGCAGAGGTAGTGGCTGTCGTTGGTCGCGACCAGGGGCAGTCCGAGATCCTTCTCCAACTGAAACAACCCTGAATGGATGCGGTGCTCCATCTCCAGGCCCTGGTCCTGAATCTCAAGGAAGAAGTTCTCTTTGCCGAAGAGGTCGCGATAGAATCCGGCGGCCGAGCGCGCCGCCTCGTACTTCCCTTCCGTCAGGCGCTCGGCGACTTCGCCTTTCAGGCATCCGGAAAGCCCGATCAGCCCCTTCGAATGCTCCGCCAGGAATTTCTTGCTAACGCGTGGCTTGTAGTAAAAGCCGCGCAGCGAAGCTTCCGACGTGATCTTCACCAGGTTGCGGTAGCCTTCTTCGTTTTCCGCCAGCACCAGCAGATGGTTGTAGGTATCGCCATCGGGGGGAGTGCGGGTGATGACGTGGTCATCTTTCTTGCAGATATAGAGTTCGCATCCGACGATCGGTTTGACCCCGACCTTGTGCGCGGCATTTACAAAATGCACCGCACCAAAAATATTGCCGTGGTCGGTCATGGCGACCGCGGGCATGCCGAGTTCATGAACCCGATCGACGAGCTTCTCGACGTCGCAAGCGCCGTCGAGCAGGGAGTAATCGCTATGCAGATGCAGGTGGACGAATTGGGAGCTCATTCGGAAATCGGACCCGGGACAGACATTCGCTCCATTCTAACGGCTGAAGAAAATACCGCAACGCCCCAGTTTAGTGCAATGTATCTGTTGCAGGAACCGCGACCGATGAACCGCGGAGAACTTCATTGAGAACAAGGAGGGAAATCCCCGTCCCGTCTCTCGAAGAAACGGAGAAACTAAGGACGGGGCACTGTACTGAGCAAACCGCGTTACGGAGCAGCGTTGATGCCTAGTGTCCGGCGTTGAGGCTGAAGACCTGGCCACCGGAGAAACCGCCATGAACCGTACCGTCGCTAGCGGTGCCGTAGAGATCGCCATTCGCACCCTGGATGAGCGGGTTGGGACCGGCTCCCGACGCGATGCTCTGCAGCAGCGAGCCGTTGTCGGGCGAGACGCTCACAATGGCGCCGCTTCCGGCAGTCACGAAAGTAGTGAACCAGAGATTCCCGTCCGTAGGTTGCAGCAGGGTAGAGAGGAATTCTACATGCAGGCCGGAAATAGCTGGAAACGCGCTAAACCCACTCCCATCGAGAGCAAGCTTGAAAAGCTGCGGCAGTTGTAGTCGGGTGTCATTCAGCATTCCATAAAGGCTTCCATTGGAGGCCTCAATCACGCCACCAAACGTCTGGTAACCCGCTGGCAGTTGGTTCAACACCGTAAATGTTCCGGTGGGAGTGACGCGAAACACGTTCTGCGCAGTCGTACCATAGATGTTTCCATCCGAGGCCTCGATCAGACCGGAGGGATTGGAACCGTCGCTGGTCCCGTTCAGGTCGTAGAGTATCGTAAAGACGCCCGTCGCTACGTTGATGGTGAAGATCGTGCCGCAACCGATCACGCAAACCTTGGTCGCTCCCCCGAACACCGTGGACCCATACAGGTTGCCGTCTTTCCCGACAGTGATTCTTCCGACTCCACCCAGGTAAGTACCGAAATCGTGGAGATCCTGAAAACCCGAACCCTTCTTGCTGATCTTGAATGCCGTGCCCGTACCCTCAGCGGTTAAACCGTACAGGTTTCCATCGCTCGCTTCCACCAACGAGATCGGGTCGCCAAACCCGAGAAAGGTATACAGCAGCATGAATTTGCCGCTGGGCGTGAGCTTAAAGATTGTTCCCGACCCTTCCCCGAACTTGCCACCGCTGCCTTGGGTCGCGCCATAGAAGTTTCCGTCCGATGCCCGTAGGAGTACCTGCGGACTGGACCCGTCAGGGCAACCTCGCTGGAACGTGCATCGAAAAGCATAGAGTTGAGTGGGTTGTTGACCGGACGCCACGGCCACCATCGTCAAGAAAAGAGCGATGAGACCGAGAACAAGACTGACAGCGCGAGTTCGCTTCATTTGAATATTCTCCTGGTGCCTTGGTGAGCCGATTGGGTAGCCGGACCGGTCCAACCTGTCGAACTCTTTATAGCCAGTTCTGACAGTGAAGTTGTCCCCAGGTTGTCAAAAGACTGTAATTTCTTTTGCGAGGGAGGCCAGCAAGGGAGTCAGATCATGCGATCTGTCTAACGCACGATCGAGAGCGAGAGCACTGGTCCCGGCATCTGAAAATCCACCCCGCGCTCGTCATTGATCTTCACCGTGGCGGCAAGATCGAGGTCGGCGAGTGGAATTTTCTTCGCAGCTTGCTCGTTGAGCACCCAAAGCATTCCACCCGCGATCGCGTAATTGCGAACTTCCTGCTGATGCTGATCGCGGAAGACAAGCACAGTCGCCGGCGCTACTGCTGCATGTTCTTCCTCGCGCGCCGGTGGCCGCTGCGCATAAGAATCCTGATCTCGTTCTCGGTTCCAATTCTCACGCTCGCGCAACCTCTGCTCGTCGAGGTTTTGTGCGTTCATCTCATTGGCAAGCGCTTGTTCGCGTTCTCGGTCCTCGTCATAGTTGTATGAAGAAGACGAGTCCCACCACCAATACGGATCGTAGTAACCCGCATAGCCGTATCCCCCATACAAGGGAAATCCGTTGCGAAAGCGACAGCCGTAACAGTGATGAGAACCGCCAGTGCGGATGCGCACACCACCAAAACCGTTTCCGCGAAAAGAAGAGTGCGCGCTCGGTCCAGTGTGCATTCCACCGAAGGCATGGCCGCCTGAAGGGCCAACTGAAGAGTGTCCAACGGCAACGCCGCGACCTCCGCCCGAAGACCGCATGCCGCCGCGCTGGGCCGGGGCTGACACGGCCGTTACGAGGACGACGAACGCCGCAATGGTCAGAAGGCGCCGCATGTCCACATTATAGCCCAGTTTTGACTTGTTTTCTGGCGGAGAAAATGCGCTCGGCGGCCGGGAAACAAAGCCCATGGCCGAAGTTCAGCGCGCCCCGAAACCGCCTTATTTGCCCTTCTTCTTCTTGGCGGTGGCCTTCGTCTTCGCTTTAGCGGGCGGCTTCTTCTTGGCAGGAGCCTTGGCCGGCTTGCTCACCTTGGCAACCGCGGCAGGCTTCGCAGGCACCGCAGGTTTTGCAGCCGCCACGGGCTTCGCAGGCACTGCAGTCTTCGCCGCCGGGGCGGACTTGTCTTTGGTCGGGGCGGCCGGGGTTGCCGGAACCGCCGCAGCTTTTCCCTTCCCCTTAGCGCCCGGCTTGCCGCTTGCGGCTGCCGGAGGAGCAGCAACAACAGCGGCGGCCGCAGCCTTGGCTCCTCTGCCCCGTTTGGCGGATGGAGGTGGTGGAGGCGGCGGCGGTGGCGGCGCCAGCGGCTTCAGAAACTTCAGCGTCTCCGTCCGCGAACGCAGCTTGCCATCCAACAACAGCATGAACACATCGTTCGCGATCTTCGGATACGCCGGCATCTGCGGCGTGATGCGGAGTTCCGTCATCTCCGGCAACGGAATCTTCTGCTGCACTTGCCGCCACTTGGTGAAGAAATTCTTGATCTTCTGCGCCACCGCCTGCTGCCGCGCCGTAATCGCCAGAAACAGAATCATCTCCGGACGCGCCGACGACAGCAATTGCCACGTCCGCGACGGTGTGGCCGCTTCCTTGCCCGACAAGCGTTTGGCCAGGCTGTGGGCGTTCGAATCCAGATCCTTCCAGGCCTCCACCAGATCCTTGCGCGGAATCGCCCGCCGCAAATCCGAAATATCCTTGTCGCCCAGCCGCTCGGTGAGGAAATACAGCACTGCCGGCGCAACCTCCGGCGTATAGCCAAGCTCGTTCATCTGCTGCCGGGTCTTCATCAGCGCGCCCAATCCAGCCGTGTCCACCTTGGCCGTGCTCCAGCGCGGATTCAGTACCTTCAGCCATCCCTCTTTTTCGTACGCCTTCAGGACGCCGTGCGGATCGTCCTCGTACGCCAACTGTTCAATCTCGTATCCGATGCTCGAACTCCGGATGTATTCGATGTAGCCATTTTCTTTCCCCGATTGGTACCGCGCCTGGGTGCGTTCCTCAAGCGGCCAGTGGAAGCGCGTGGTAAAGCGCGTGGCGCGGATCATCCGCGCCGGATCTTCGAGGAACGCGTAGTTATGGAGCACGCGGATCACTTTGGCCTCGATGTCGGCAGCGCCGTTGAACGGATCCATCAACAGCCCGCGCGACCCCTCGTTCAGCGAAAGGGCCATCGCGTTCACGGTGAAATCGCGGCGGCGAAGATCTTCAATGATCGTGGCCGGAGCCATCTGCGGAGGTTTGCCGGGCTTGTCGTAGCGTTCCGAGCGCGCCATTGCAATCTCGGCGCGCACGCCGCCAGGCAGCGTCAGCAGCAAGGTCCGCGTCTCGTCGTCGGCGTCACCCACCACCGCTCCCGCCCGCTCCAGATCTTTCTGCAGCTTGAGCGCGTTGCCCTGGACCGTGAAATCCAGGTCGCGGATGGGGAAACCGGTAATGATGTCGCGGATGGCGCCGCCGGTTAGATACAGGTTCATCCCCGCCGCCTTGGCGGCGTCTAGGACGAGGGTGACTGCCTTTTGTTGGTCCGGCGAGAGCCGGGTTTCCAGCGTGTATATGTAATCGGCCATGCCTTCCTAGTCGCCTTGCGGTGGTCCTTCGCCGGGCTCAGTCGGGGCGTTATTCACAGGTTTTCCACAGGGGAGCCGCGCACAACTTGGCGAGCTGCCCGCCCGCAGAATCTAACTCCCTCTAGACATTAGACTTATACCGCACAACCATGGTTCCAGTAAACAAAAGAAAATAACACAAGGTTTACCGTTTGGCTACTGTGAAGGCACAAACTGTCCGAATTCATCGGGAAAGTGCGAGAATCCAAGCTGGAAGTGTGGCGCGGACACTCTTGTCCGCGAGAACGTAGCCCCCAGGCTCAGAAAGCTGCGGGCCTGATAACTCTGTAGTGGCGAAATGGAAAGCGTCCTAGCCCTATGCCCTCGACCCACAAGAAAGTGATCGTGCGGAAACACGACCGCGACTCGGTCAGCGGTTACGTCGCGCCCGCCAACTTTGTGGTGGAGGGCAAGCTAGAACTGCTCAACACATCAGGCAACGTGGTAGCCATCGACCTGCGAGAAATCAAGGCCGTTTATTTTGTCCGCGAGTTTTCCGATACCGACTTGATGCTCCGCAAGACTTTCACCACCCGCCCGCGCACCGAAGGCCTGTGGGTGCGCCTGAAGTTCAAGGACAGCGAAGTGATCGAAGGCATCCTGCCCAACGACCTGACGCAAAATCCCGCCGAAGGATTTCTAGTGAACCCTCCCGACCTGCGCTCGAACACACAGCGCGTGTTCGTCCCGCGCGAGGCGTTAACATCAGTGACGGTGCTAGCAGTAATAGGAGCAGCCAACCGCCGCCGCAAAGGCGGCCAGCCCGATACGCGCCAAGTAACCCTGTTCGAGCAGTAGCTCGCACAGGTTGTGTGGGGACGGGCGCCTCGCCCGTCCAAGCCGAGCGCAGCTCGGCCCTCGCCGCGAAAAAAGAACCCGCCGCACCGCACGCAAGCCTTCCGCTACAATTCCCGAGACACCGCCATGAAACTAGCCGACATAGCAAAAGCCCTAGACGCCCGCATCGACAACGCCCCTCCCGAAACCGAAATCACCGGCGTGGCCGGCATCGAACACGCGAGCCGAGGCCAACTGACCTTCGTGTCGAATCCGAAGTACAACGCCGCCGCGAAGTCGACGAAGGCTTCGGCGGTGATAGTAGCGGAAAACTTTCCCGCCATCTCCACGGGAATGCTGCGCAGCAAGAACCCGTATCTAGCCTGGGCAAAGGCCATCGAGCTTTTCTACCAGCCGCCGCGCTACGCCCCCGGAATCCATCCCACCGCGGTAGTTCATCACACAGCCAAGCTCGGCAAGAATGCTCACCTGGGCCCCTACGTAGTGATCGACGAAGACGTCGTAATCGGAGACAACGCCGTCCTCCTAGCCCACGTAGTCATCTATCGCGGAGTAACCATAGGCAACAATTTCTTCGCGCACGCCCACGCCGTAGTAAGAGAATTCTGCCACCTGGGAGACAACGTTCTGCTGCAGAATGGCGCCATCGTAGGCTGCGACGGTTTCGGCTTCGCCAAGGATGAAGACAACAACGAAGCCGACGGCCACCGTTGGCACAAAATCGTCCAGTCCGGCAACGTTGTCGTAGAGAGCGACGCCGAACTCCAAGCCAACACCTGCATCGACCGAGCCAGCATAGGCGAGACTCGCATAGGACGAGGCGCAAAACTAGACAACCTCGTCCACATAGGCCACAGTTGCACCATAGGCCACGCCACGCTCGTCTGCGCCCAGGTCGGCCTAGCCGGCACAACCGACGTAGGCAACAACGTCATTCTCGCCGGACAAGTCGGCGTCTCCGGCCACGTCAAGATCGGAGACGGCGCCATCGCCATAGCCCAAAGCGGCATCCCCCACGACGTTCCCGCCGGAGCCATGGTCAGCGGCGCTCCCGCCATCGATCACCGATTGTGGTTGAAGTGCTGCGCCGCCTACGCGAAGCTGCCGGAGATCGCCAAAGCAGTAAGAAAGTTGTCTGAGCGTGACTAGTCTCCTCACGCCGACCCTACATAAAAATGTCATCCTGAGCGAAGCGAAGGACCTGCTTTTCTCCACAATTTGTCACCCACAATTTTGTCATCCTGAGCGAAGCGAAGGACCTCTGCATTTGACTGCGCGAGGCACAGGGCGTGCTCCACCCTTCGTCTTTTCTTGAAGGCGATTGGGGGCTGCCGTTACGAATTCCGAACAAAAGACGCGAACGCGCTCAACGGGGAAAGGGTTGTTGTATCGTGACCCGCATCTCTCAAGGCTCTCCGGTCCCGCAAGGCCTGCCTTCCCCCTCGAAGCCCTCGCGGGGCCGTTGAGTCAATTCCAAGGGAGTAAGGGAAGGGGTGGGCGTGTTCCGGTTCTGTGCAGAGCCGCGTGCCCACCCTTCGTCTATGAAGCGCGGGATTCCACCTCCGCCCACCGCTTGGGATTCCGACGTTGTTTTGAAGGGATTGTTTGGAAAGGGGTTGTTTTGAAGAGGCGCAGCTCTTAGCCGTGCCGTTGAGACGCACGGAAGTGGCTTGATTTCGTGTGGCGCGGGCGCCCTCGCCCGCGGCTGTTGATTTTGGGTGGCGCAGCGCTTCAGCGCTGCGATATCTGGCTTGTTTTCAGAGCCTCTGAGGTGAGACGCGGGACATTCTCTCCCCCATCCCACTAGCAATTTGTCATCCCGAACGAAGTGAGGGATCTGCAGTTTGCCGCCAGCAAAACCACCCTCCAAGCTTTCCTCAAACCCCTGCCCGGAGAACTAAAAATCCCCGCCAACTTTCCGGAAGCAACCGTCGAGATCACCCAGTTTGAGGACGTAAAGAAAGTAGCCGCAGGCAAGAATTGAGCCGCGGCGCAACCGACCGCACGTTTCGCCATCCGACGATATACAATCTCTACGAGCCTAGACCGGAGGTAGTTCAAGTGCAACCTGCGGAGAACCTACGCGACGCTTATCGAGCGGCCGACCCTCGCCCCTTAGACGGAAAAGATCCGTATCTCGTTGACCTGACAAAGGCACGGGACTCGAAGGCCACGGAACATTTGCGCCAAATGATCGAGAACTGTGGCGACAGCGCATTTTCGGCAATTGCATTTAGCGGGCACCGCGGGTCGGGGAAATCCACTGAGCTCAAGCGCCTTCAGGAAAGCCTTTCGGCACACTGCTACACGTTGTACCTGGACGTCAACGACTTCCTCGATGCGGCTGACGTCGATTATACGGATCTCTTCCTGCTGATCTCTCGGCGCCTCCTCGATCAATTGAGAGATGACGGCGTAGCAATAAATGGAAAGCTGCTGAAGGCAGTCGAGGAGTGGTTCGTCTCCGTTACCAAGGAGACCGAAGAAAGCGTCAAGTTGTCAGCCGGCGTGAGCACAGAAGCAAAGGCCGGAGTCGAAATTCCATTCATCGCGAAACTGCTCGCAAAGTTAACGGCAGATGTAAAAGCCGGGTCATCGTCAAAGGTTGCGACCCGCGCGGAACTTGATCGCTATTTCAGCGCCCTGCTCAACAACACCAATCTGCTGCTCGACGCTGCTTGTGAGGCGCTGAAAGGCTCCGGCAAGGCATCCCAGATTCTTGTGGTGATCGATAACCTTGATCGAGTTCCCCCAAAGAAGAGTGAAGATCTATTTTTTGCCCACGGATCGCAACTCCACGACCTGCACTGTCATGCGGTTTATACAATTTCAATCGACACGTTCTACTCCCACAAGGGAATTGCCAACGTCTTCCCAAACCATGTCATCCTTCCCAACGTTAAGCTACGAACCGGGAAAGCAAGCCTGGATCGTCGGAAGGAGGGATTTGACGCCTTATGGGAGGTGGTCGCCAGACGGGTCAGCATCGAAAAGCTCGTTCCACAGCCCGACGTTGTGGACAGGATCATCGAGTACAACGGCGGATCGGTACGGCAGCTCGTGCGGCTCATGAGCCAAGCTATTCTAAGCTCGCAATCTGACGGTAAGACAACCCTGGACAGGGAATCGGTCGACGACGCTATAACAGCCCTGCGCCTGGATTTCGAGCGAATTCTCTCGCCTGGCGACTACAATCTGCTTGCTCGTGTCGCCAGGTCGAAGCGAATCGAGAAAGACGAGCAACACATGCGCTTGCTCTCGAACACGGCAACGCTTGAGTACAATGGTAAAGACGTTTGGCACGACGTAAACCCTCTGATCGAGCCCATCGATGCCTTCAAAGCTGCCAAGCAAGGTTCCTAGCGATCTATCGAAGGCTGCAGGCGAGGGTGCCAAAGCCTACGGCCAGCTTCTCTCTTTTCTTGAACTCGCTTCCGGATTTTCGCTAGGTGTAGCGATATGCGATGTCCCTTCGCTGCGGGAGGAGATTATTGGCCGGGCGGTCGGCGATGCCAGCAAGAACGGGCGAAAGGTGCGGGTTATTTCCTTAACGCAAGTGACGAAAGATTTTGTGGCTTCGGTTCGCAATCAGATGGACCCGTCGGACCTCGAAAACCGTGTCTCTTTGATGGTGAAGGGAATAGACGGGCTTGTTTACGGGCTGGCTGAAAACGACAAATGGACTGACGACGGGCGACCGCCCTATGTCGCCCGGCTGAATTTCGACCGCGAGCGGATCTCACGCGAGCTACCCATGCCGATTGTACTCTGGGTGGAGAATGAAGCATATCGGCTGCTCCTGCGAGAGGCTCCCGATCTGAGTCACTGGGTCAGCGCCCGCTTTGATTTCAGCCAAATGCGCGCAGACACAGCGGCTGTCTTCGAAGGTATGCTCGCAGCTCGCGACCTGTTGGAGTCCGCGCCGCTGGCGCCTCTCGTCGATGAGCAACGAATTCGTAACCAACTAAAGGATCTCGCAACGGACGAGTCTTCCCAGACCAAGAAAGTGGCGTTATTGGGGTTACTAACCGGGCGCTATGTCTTCTCAGACCAGTATGATGCAGCTGAGTCTACTGTGATTGAAGTTCTTAACATGGCACGGAAGTCCGGACATCGCAGAACGGAAGCGTACGCCTTGACCGGGCTGGGCTTCATTCACATCCTGGCGGACAAAGCCAAGGAGGCGCTGGCAGACTTTGGGCAAGCCTTGGCTATTGCTCGCGAGGTTAACGATGCGCAGCTCGAAAGCGAGACGTTGTCCAACTTGGGCCAAGTGTATGCTAAGCTAGGTGATCACTCGCGTGCACTTGAATGCACAGAACAAGCCCTCAGAGATAACCCTTCGCACCCCGTACAGCCCGCCGTCCGGTATGAACGGCTTGTCCAACTCGGAAAGGCTCAACATGCCATCGGCAAAGTCGAGGCCGCACTAGCATCCTTCGAGTGCGCGCTTGAGGTGGCGCGAGAGACAGCCGACGCGCATTTGCAAACGTCGGTACTTGTCTTGATGAGTGAAGCGGTTCTGGAAACAGATCCACGTAAAGCGATCGAGTACGCCGAGCAAGCGCTCCCAATGTCGGGACGGATCGGTGATTACGACTCACAGCTCTCGCTGCTTCTCACCACTGCCAGAGCATATTCCCTCTTGGGTGAGACTCGCCGCGCCATCGCCGTCTTTCAGAGGTGCCGTGAACTAGCTGCGGAACGACACGACAATAGCAACGCGGCTCGGGCAGCGACAGGATTGGGTGTGGCCTACGTGGAGGTGGGAGAGCTTGAGCTAGGCGAAAAGACGCTGAACGAGGCACTTTCTGTGGTGCAGGAGTCAGGAAATAAGAAGACCGAGGGTCTCGTTTGGTCTATCCTGAGCAGCGCCCGCGCCCTGTCAGGGGACAAACCGGGCTCTCGTGAAGCGGCAGCGAGTGCGCTGAGGATCTTCCAAGAACTCGGGGATGACGCCTCCGCAAAAACAGCGATCGAACGCCTTCACCTCTTGGAAAGTGAAGACAAAGCTGGAGAGCACAGTGAACTCGACGCTCCACCTCCCGCAATCTGACTTCTACCCTTTTTCATCACAAACGCCCGGGCCACGCGTCACAGACGTCTAACCGCCCGTCGGCGACAATGGTGATCGACCTGTGTGTCAGGGCCGAGGTGCGTCCGTCTCCCAAGACGGACCTCGAAGCTGCCCCAGCCCCAATTAGCAGTTGCTCTTTGATAACTTGAGGCGATTAGCCTCAGCGATCACCCAAAACCGGCCACTGATTATCACTTGAAAACCGGCCAACGAGAATAGCGTCCGGGACATTGATTCCCGCGGAGGCTTGTAGGCTCCGTGGGCATGGCCAATGTCTTGAACGAAGAGAAGAAACAACAAGTCTTAGCTCTGGGACGGCTGGGCTGGTCGCTGCGGCGCATCCAGCAAGCGACCCATGTCCGTCGGGAAACCGCAGGCGCGTACCTGAAAGCGGCGGGGATTGCGGTGCGTCCGCCCAGTGGCTGGGGGCGGTGCGAACCAAAACCGGCCAACGAAGTGATCACCGACTCCGGTGCGG
>OBLU010001930.1_pt1 | contig 19167 bp, 15 predicted proteins | sample 1518681 | NCBI WGS metagenome assembly OBLU01 (sample SAMEA3539304, study PRJEB22396) | soil metagenome | biome: tundra; feature: field; material: soil | place: USA | collected 2010-05 | depth 0.15 m | reverse complement strand
CGCCCCCACCGAGCGGGCCAAAACTGTAAACTATCTCCCCGGTCTGTTTTGTAAAGTATGTGCCCGGTCTGTACCAGACCTTACGGTATCGCTAAAGCGATACCCTGATACGAAACCGGAGTTTTTCCGCAGCCCGCCGGGCTCACTTCCCTGCTTTCGGGTCGGGGCTGGAGTTTCCCATGTCGACAACCACTTTCCACTGGCCGTCCTTCTGCTTTCTCCAGATCGAGGTGTACTTGCCGTAATTGGCGACGAGCTTGCCCTCCTTATTTTTGGCAGCGTAGATGTAATTGCCGTAGGTGTAGCCGAGATCGCCGGAAGCGGCCATTTCGGCGTGAACGGGCGTCCAGGTGAGGGTCGTGCCTTCGGGCCAGGGCGGTTGCTTGCGCATATCGTCTTTGGAGTTGATGCCGCCGCCGTCAACAAGTTCGACGCCATCTTCGGCGAAGTAGGTGATGAAGGCATCGTGGCCGTGCTTTGCGACATCCGCAGCGAAATCGGCTTCGAGTTGGCGCAGGAGGTCGGCGCCCTTGGGGGACTTCTGTTTTGTGGCGACGGAAGTGGCGGCGAAGAGGAGCAGAAGAAGAAGTGTTACGGTGATTTTTTTCATCGAAATTTCTCGGGCCGCAGCGGCGGTGGGTTGTACGGGTGCGTCCGGCGATAAAGTTATCATGCGGGGAGTTCGGGCGTCGCGGCGTGGCCGGAACCGGCTTGGTGCTCTACTCCCGGCGCTTGAGGTGCTGCCGACACGCGGGCGGGGGCGCCCGCGCCACACGTGCGGTTTGCCTGCTACACTTTTTCTCCAATGAAAACTCGAAGACTGCTCTTGAACGTGGGGTTGCTTGCCGGGCTGCTGGCGGGGCGCATGGCTTGTGCGCAGGCAGCGGCTAGTCCTGCGGCTTTTTCTTTGGCTACGCCCGAAGAAAAGCATCTGCGGGATGTACGGCAGCTTACTTTTGGCGGGTCGAACGCGGAGGCTTATTTTTCCGCAGACGGCAAGCGGCTGATTTTTCAATCGACACGCGTCAACTTGCAGTGCGACCAGATCTTCACGATGAATGTGGACGGGACAGAGCAAAAAATGGTCTCGACCGGCAAGGGGCGAACTACTTGCAGCTACATTTTTCCGCACCAGGACAAAATTCTGTATTCCTCGACGCATCTGGCCGACGCGGCATGCCCGCCGCGTCCGGACTATTCGAAGGGCTATGTGTGGGCGGTGTATCCGGGGTTTGATATTTTCGCGGCGAAGCTGGATGGGTCGGACTTGAAGCAGCTTACGACCACGCCGGGCTACGACGCGGAGGCGACGATTTCAGAAGATGGGAAGAAGATTGTTTTCACATCGATGCGAAATGGCGACCTCGATATTTACTCGATGGACGCGAACGGCAAGCATGTGAAGCAGCTTACGCATGAGCTGGGATATGACGGCGGTCCGTTTTTTTCCGCGGACCGGAAGTGGATTGTTTATCGCGCTTACCATCCGAAAACGGAGCAGGAGATTGCGGAATATAAGGAACTGCTGAAGCAGAATACGATCCGTCCGACCACGCTTGAGATCTGGATTATGAAGGCGGATGGGAGCGGGAAGCGGCAGCTCACGAATTTGAATGCCGCGAGTTTTGCGCCATCGTTTTTTCCGGACGGGAAACGGATTATTTTCGCGACGAACGTGGGCTCTACGGGCGGGATGGGAAACTTCGAACTGTACGCGATCAACGTGGACGGGACGGGGCTGAAGCGGATCACGTTTAGCGACGGGTTTGATGGGTTCCCGATGTTTAGCCCGGATGGAAAGCAGCTAGTGTGGATTTCGCATCGTAACGGGAAGGCATCGCGGGAGACGAATGTGTTTATCGCGGATTGGGTACCGTGATTTGGCGCTACGATGACACGCTGCCGAGCTTCGCTCGGCTGGGACGGACGAGGGCGTCCGTCCCTACACAACCTGGCTCTGGCGGAGGAGTTGGTCTTTGATTTGGGCGGGAAGATGCGAACTGGTGAGGACTTCTTGCAGCAGCGGGGCGGGGATTTCGCGGCTGAATTCGAGGGCGCGGGCTAGCGAGAGATGCTCGGTTCGTAGAAGGGCGGCGCGGATTTCTCTGCGGCAGGACCACTTCTCGTGCCGAGCGACCGCATGCACCAGGGCTGCACTGGCGGCAGGACGAAGCACGGAACTGATGACGAGGGCTTCGGTCAGGCGGGGGTTTTCGAGCGCGGTCTGCATGACTCGGGTTTCGCGAGCTATGGTTTCGGCGTCGATGATTTTGCCGTCGACGATTTTGCCATCCATCTTTTCTATATCCAGCAGGAGCGCGGCGGCTACTCTGCCCGAGGCGCGGCGGGCCAGCGTCAGACGTTCGCCGATGGTGACGGTTTTGAGGCGCGAGATGAGGACATCGTCTGCGGCGACTTTTACGTCGGCGGGGACGCTGGGCGAGAGCGCAACTTTCATCAGATCGAAAGTGTAGAACTGGCGCGCGAGCGGCACGGACACATGTCGTGGTGTGTGCGGATGGCTGGCCAGCGCGATCTTCACCTTGCGGCTCTTGAGTGCGCTGGCGTTTTTGGCGAGTTGCTCGAGGACTTCAGGGGGCAAGTCGGCGCGCTTGAGGAGGGCTAGGGCCAAGTCCTCGGTGAGGGTGGGGTCGGCGGCGGCGCGGAGCAGATCGGCGGACGCGGGGGCGGGCGCGGTTGACGTCGCCGTTACAGTTGGGGGCGGGGCGGTTTCGTCCTCGAAAATTTCGTCTTCGGACATCACGATGGTCAGCCTGCGTTAGACGGAGCAAGCCCCGTCTCTACTTTCGTTTTGCTCTGGCTAGCGCGCCTTCTACGGGATCGGCCAAATCTTGGCGCACGTCGAGGCCGGGAAAGCTTGTCTGCAGGGTATTGTAGAAAACCTGGCGCACGTATGGAGACTGACGAAAGACACTGCCCGTCATCGCCACGGGGAGCATGGCCACGGGAGCATGGGGCGCGAGGCGGCGGACGACGATGGCCGCGAGGGCAGCCAACTTGGCTCCGGCGTCGGCCAGGAGGTCGCGGGCGATGGAGTCGGCCTCGTCGGCGGCGCGGAGGACGATGGGAAACAGACGCGGGAAATCGGGCGGTGGAGTTGAATTGGCTTGCTGCACAAGTTCGTCGAGGGTGTTGAGTTTCCAGGCTTGCAGGACCATGGCGGTGAGCGCGGTTTCGAAGCGTTGATCGCGGGCGCTCAGGATGGCGGAGATGGCGCGGCGGCCGATCCAGTGGCCGGAGCCTTCGTCGGAGACGGCAAACCCCCAGCCTCCGGCGCGTGCGGTGTGACCGGCAGCATCGCGGCCATAGACGATGGAGCCGGTGCCGGCGATCGCGATCACGCCGGGACCCGCGCCGAAAGCGGCTTCGAGGGCGATTACGGTGTCGCCGACAACTTCGATGTTTGTGAGAGGGACTTCAGGAATTAGTTCGGCGAGGATCGTGCGAATCTTCGCAGCAATCTCGGGCCGGGCAGCGCCGGCGGCGCCGATACAGATGGCGCGGATCTGATCGGGTGAAATCTTGGTAGCGGTGCAGACCTGGCGGATGGCGGTGTGCAGGGCTTCCCTTGCCTGCGTCTCGCCGAGGCGAACGATGTTGCTGCCGCCGGTCATCGCCTTAGCCAGCACAGTCGTTTCGTCGGCGAGAAGGCAGCGGGTTTTCGTGCCGCCGCCGTCGATTCCGAGATAGTAGGCCATCGCGCTAGTTCTAACACATGTTCTGCTCAATCCAACCGGCGGCAGGTTCGGGCCCCGAACATGCTTGTACAATGCTGCGAACCGGAACTGGTGTCATACGCCGTAAACTCGCGATATAAGTTTAGGTTGTCATCTTGACCCTGAGGGGAGCGGAAAGGGAAAGACCTATGCATTGGGACGGCTTCAAATACACAGGTCCTTCGCTTCGCTCAGGATGACAGTTTGGATTTATGTTACGAAGCTGCGGTGCACGCGACTAGCCACGGGAGACGCGGCAAGCCGCGTCTCTACTTAAAGGAATCGCTTGGGATTGAATCGGATCGACCTGCTGATCATTGCGGCTTACCTGGCGGGGATCACGCTGTTCGGGCTGCGGTTTCGCAAGCGGCAGCGGACGATGCGGGACTACTTTCTCGCTGACCGCAACATTCCGTGGTGGGCGATTTCGCTGTCGATTGTGGCGGCGGAGACGAGCACGCTGACCGTCATCAGTATTCCCGGCCTCGCCTACGATTCGAATCTTACTTTTCTGCAAGTGGTGATGGGGTATGTGGTCGGGCGCGTAATTATTAGTTTTGTGCTGCTGCCGCAGTATTTTCGCGGCGAGCTGTATACGGCTTATCAGCTGATTGAGCGGCGGTTTGGTCCGGAGCTGCGCACGGTGACGGCGGGCCTGTTTCTGCTGACCCGGGCGGCCGCGGAGGGAGTGCGCGTGTATGCCGTGTCGATTGTGGTCGCGATTGCGCTGGGCACGGGCGAGGTCGCTTCGATTGCGATCATCACGCTGCTGACTTTGATCTATACGTTTGAGGGCGGGCTGGCGGCGGTGATCTGGACGGATGTGGTGCAGACCTTTATTTATGTGGGCGGGACGCTGGTGGGCCTGGTGACCATTCTGCATCTGGTGCCGGGAGGATGGGGATCGGTCGCGGCGATTGCGGAGGGGCTGCACAAGTTTCAGGTGTTCGATGCTTCCGTCCTAACGCACTGGCCTTACTTTAATTTTGCGCAACCTTACACACTTTGGGCGGGGATTATCGGCGGCGCGTTTTTGACGACGGCCAGTCATGGCACCGACCAGCTTATCGTGCAGCGATTGCTGGCGGCGCGGAATCAACGGCAATCGGTGCTGGCGTTGCTGTCGAGCGGGGTGGCGGTTTTTTTTCAGTTTGGGCTGTTTCTTTTTGTGGGTGTAATGCTGTTTGCCTACTACCGGGTTCCGTCGGCTACGTTTGGGCGGGCGGACAGAATTTATCCGACTTTCATAGTGAGCCGGATGCCGCATGGGATTGCGGGGCTGCTGATCGCAGCGATTCTGGCGGCGGCGATGTCGAACTTGAGTGCGGCGCTGAATTCGCTGGCATCGAGTTCGATGGTGGATTTCTATCTTCGCTTTCGTTCGGGATCTCGTCCGGAGGTGAGCGAAGCGGGACGGCTGCGGCTGGCGCGGCTGGCGACCGTTGGGTGGGCGCTGGTGCTGTTCGGGCTGGCGGTACTGGCGTTGCATCGGGTGGGGCGCGTGGTGGAAGTCGGGTTGCAAATCGCGTCGGTGGCTTATGGAGCGTTGCTCGGAGTGTTTCTGCTGGGCGTGCTGACCAAGCGCGCGAATCAGCGCGGGGCGATTGTGGGAATGATTTGCGGATTCGCGATGGAGCTGTATTTGTGGGGATGGTCGCGGGTGGCTTTCACCTGGTGGGTCGCAATTGGAACCTGTGTGACGTTTGCTCTGGGGTACGCTGCCAGCGTTCTGTGGTGGGGTGACGCAAAAGCTTGAATCGCAGAGATCGCTGAGGAGGGTCGCAGAGGACGCGGAGAGAGTCACTCGGAGAGAATATGGACAAACGCTCTACGGACAATCATCTCCGCCCGGAACTGGCGCGCGACCTTGGTTTGTCTCACGCTGGCGCGGTGGTGGTGGGGACGATCATCGGGAGCGGAATTTTTCTGGTTCCAACCGAGATGATGCAGGCGGTGGGGTCGGCGCGGCTTGTGTATCTCGCGTGGGTGGTCGGAGGGCTGCTCTCTTTTTTCGGCGCGCTCACCTATGCCGAACTGGGCGCCATGAAGCCGCAGGCAGGGGGCGAGTATGTGTATATCCGCGACGCCTACGGGCCACTGGCGGGATTTCTCTATTCATGGACTTGGTTTCTGATCGCCAAGCCGGCTTCGATCGCGACCGTCACGACCGGGCTGGTGCGGATCCTCGGAACTTTTCCGGTCTTCTCGTTTTTCTCGCATAATCTCTTTTCCCATATATCGATCTCGCATTCATTCACGGTCAACTACGGGCAAATTGTGGCAATCGGAGCCACCGTACTGATTTCGTGGCTGAATTACATTGGGGTGCGCCGGGCGGGAGAATTTCAGTTTCTGTTCACGCTGCTGAAGGTTGCGATCATCATTGGAATTGTGGCGGTGGGCTTTTCCTATGGCGGAGGAACGTGGGCGAATTTCGCGACCGAGTTCACCGGGGCGAAAGGCGGCGTGGCTGGATTTTTCGCGGCGCTGGTGGCGGCGCTTTGGGCTTACGACGGCTGGAACGATCTGAACATGGTGGCGGGAGAGATACGAAACCCGCAACGCAACATTCCGTTATCCCTGATTTGGGGCGTGGCGACGGTCGGAGCGCTCTACATCCTGGTGAACGCGGCCGTGCAGTATGTGTTGCCGGCGGCGGCGATGGCCGGGTCGGAGCGTCCTGCCTCGGACGCGGTGGCGCTGGTGCTGGGGGGAGCGGGCGCCAGCCTGGTATCGGCGGGCATGGCGCTTTCGATGCTGGTGACTTTGAACGGCACCATCATGAGCGGAGCGCGCGTGCCGTTTGCGACGGCGCGCGATGGCTATTTTTTCAAGGCGCTTGCGGAGGTTCATCCGCGCTTCCACACGCCTTCGATGGCGATCGTTGTGCAGTGCGGGTTGGCGATCATACTTTTGCTGCTGGGAGGCAGTTTCCGGCAATTCTTTTCGCTGGCGATTTTCGCGGAGTGGATGTTCTACATGATCGCAGGCAGCACCGTGTTCGTTTTTCGACGACGGGATCCGCACGCTGAGCGGCCTTATCGCGTGTGGGGATATCCGGTGGTTCCGGCGGTGTTTGTGCTGGTTTCCGCGGCCCTTCTCTACTACACGTTCACCGACAATCTGAAAAGTTCGGCGGGCGGATGCCTGGCGATTCTGGCGGGCGTTCCGGTGTTCTACTTTTTTGCGCGGCGGCGGGCGGCGGCACGGAAGTAATCTGCCGTCGGACCGAATCCCAAAGGCGGTTACCAAAGGACACGCGCAAGCGACACGTTTACCCCCTGCCCAATCTCCCCTAAGGTGAAGACTCCAGCCCCGAGCGCTCTCCCCAGCTTGGGCGGCCCACTTTTGGAGTGATGGATGCCTACGTACGACCGCGGTTTTCAACTCGGCCTGCTGCCTGAAAAGAAGTGGAACTGGCGGACTTTTGCGGCGAGCTACGGGATTCTGACGGGCCTGATTTTGCTGCTGATCGTCATCGGGATCATGACGTCCGATACGCTGATTCCGAGCGTGAGTTATCACGTCACGGAGCTGATACCGCGACCTTCGTTGCGGCCGGAGCCGCTGCCCAAGGCAAAGCCGCTGCCGGTGCACGCCAAGTTGCTGCCGCCGGAGCCGGTGTTTCAGGCGCCAAAACTGATCGTGCCCAAAGAGCTCCGCGCGCCCCAACCGCAGCCGCAGGAAATTGAACCGCCCAAAGTGGCCATGAATAACTTCGCGCCCGCGCTGTTAAAACAGACGAGCGGAGCGCGTCCGGTGCTGATTCATACCGGGGACTTCCAGGGAAGTTCGGTGACGCCGACGGTGAATGCGCCGATCGAGAAGGTGCAGACGGGCGGGTTCGGCGATCCGAATGGGCTAAAGCCGAGTGCCAACAGCAAGCCGAATGGCAAGCTGATCGCGTCCGTTGCGGGTGGGTTCGACATGCCGGTGGGGCCAGGACAAGGCAACGGGTCGGGCGGCGCAAAGGGAATTAAGGGAACGGTTGCGAGCGCCGATTTTGGCAATGGCGTGGCGACACCAGGACAAGGCGACGGGCGCAGGAGCGGCCGTGGGAGCGCGGGAGTGCAGACCTCGGGCTTTGGCTCGCAGGAGGTCGCGCAGAACACCCCACACATTCAGCGGGTGGACAGCGGTCCACCGGCGACGATGGTCGAGGTCACTTACAAGCCGAATCCGGCCTATACCGAGGAAGCAAGGAACCTGAAGCTGGAAGGTGAAGTTCTGCTGGAAGTGGAATTCCTGGCGAGCGGGCAGTTACACGTGAATCGCGTCGTCCGGGGTCTGGGGCATGGGCTCGATGAAACCGCCGTAGCCGCCGCCAACAAGATGCGCTTCAAGCCGGCCTCGCGAAACGGGCAGGCCATGGATTCGACGGCGATCGTGCACGTGGTATTTCAACTGGCGTATTGAACTTTGGAGATGAGAGTTATGCGGAGAGTTATGCGGAAAGTTATGGGCAACATGAATTGGTTGGTTTTGGCTCTGGCAGCGATGACGATAACGGCAGTGGCCCAGCAGCCGGCGTCCGCGCAGCAGAACCTACAGGCGGTTTCGGCGCCGCTGCCGGGACAGGCGCAGGCCGCTCCAGATCAGACCAATCTGGCGCGCCCGGCCACGATGGATCAGGCCGTCGACCGCGTGATCGCGCGCGAAAAGGACCTGATCAAGTTCTTGTCCCCGCGCACTCCCATCGTCGAGACTTATCTGCAGGACCTGACGCAGGATCCGCAACTGGGGCCGATTCCGCAGGACGATCATTACTTCCTGGGACGCATGGACTTGAGCGACTCGATCGACCGCAGCGACTATCTTGAGGGCAAAGGCAAAGGCAAGGACAAAGACGAAGGCATGGAGAAGCGCCTTCTGGGCGGGCTGACGAAGAAGTTCAAGTTCCAGTACCAGCCCCTGGGCTTTTCGTGGATGATCTTCGTCGACCGCAACGACTTTGACCGGCAGCACTATGATTTCCGCTATGCGCGGCGCGAGTTTCTGGGCGACGTACGTTGCCTGGTATTCGATCTGACGCCCAAAAAAGACGCCGGCCGCGGGCGCTTTCTCGGCCGGATCTGGGTTGAGGATCAGGACTTCAGCATTGTGCGGCTGAACGGCACTTATGCGCATCCTTCGCGCAACAGTTATTACTTTCACATGGACAGCTGGCGGTTAAATCTGATTCCGGGTTATTGGGTGCCAGCATACATTTACAGCGAGGAAGGCGACTTTACGGCGGGGGCTAAGAACAAGATAGCGTTCAAGGCGCAGACTCGTATGTGGGGATATAACCTGAAGACGGGAACGCCCAACGACGAACTTACGAACATCCGGGTGGACAGCGTAAAGGATGACACGCCCACCGCGCAGGATGCTTCGCCGCTGGCCGCCGAGCGCGAATGGCAACAGCAGGCGGAAGACAACGTGGTCGAACGGCTGGAACGCTCCGGGCTGCTGGCGCCGGAAGGTGATGTGGACAAGATTCTCCAAACCGTAGTGAACAACATCGAGATCACCAATAACATCGAATTGCCGCGGCCCGTTCGGACGCGGGTGCTGACGACTTCTCCGCTGGAAACTTTCAGCGTCGGTAACACGATTGTGGTGAGCCGCGGGCTGATCGACGTGCTTCCCGATGAGGGCAGTTTGGCCATGGTGCTCTCGCACGAACTGGCGCACATTGTTCTGGGACATAACCTGGGCAGCCAGTACGCGTTCAATGACCGCATGTTGTTCTCTGACGAGGGGACTTACCAGAACCTCGGGTTCAAACACATTCCGGAAGAGGAAGCGGCCGCCGACAAAAAAGCCATCGAGTTGCTGAAGGCCTCGCCGTACGCGCAGAAACTGGACTCGGCCGGGCTATTCATCAAGGCTCTGCAGGCGCGCGCTCCAAGTTTGAGCGCTCTGCTGCAAGCACACCTCGGCAACAACATCACGGAGAACGGGACGGTGACGCGCATGGCGCAGCTCGCCACCTCGGCTCCGGCGCTCGATTGGAACAAGCTGGACCAGATCGCCGCGCTGCCCTTGGGCGGACGCGTCAAGCTGAGCCCGTGGGATGACAAAGTGGAGATCGTGAAGGCGCAGCCGGTCGCGATCACTTCGGCGCGCGACAAGATGCCGTTCGAGGTGACGCCGTTCTATCCACGGCTTTCGCGGTACAGCACTGCGAGCGCGCTTGCGGCTACCACCGCGGCCGCGCCACCGACGACGGCGACCACCGCTGACGCAAACGCCAGCCTCACTCCGACCAACTGAGTCGGCTCCAAGTTGATAGAAGCGCAGGCCGGGACCGGAAGAAATTCCGGGCTCCCGGCCTGTGTCTATTGGTGGTAACACGCGCTCGGTAACGGGGTCCTGAGAAAGCCAAAACGCCGCCCCTGACGGGCTTTTTCATTTTCTTCCCAGTCTCGCCTGGGTTTTGCTACTATGGATTCCCCACGCTTGCCGTCAAGCCCCCAGGAGGGTTGCAAATGATCAGTGTCTCAACTCGTTGGAAAAGTTCTGCGCCTGCTGCCCGTGGCAGCTTTCAAGAAAGGTCGTGGGTCTTGTCCAAGAAATTTGCTCTCACATCGGCGATGGTTCTTCTTGTCGTATCCGGCGCCTCGCTAGCACAGACGCTGAAGACGCTCGTGCACCAACCACCGGACGGAATCCAGGTCACTTTCCAGTTGACTGACGGCACGGTGATGGCGCAAGGAAATAGAGCTTCCGATTGGTGGAAGCTCACGCCCGACAACACCGGGAGCTACGTCAATGGAACCTGGACGCAACTCGCCAGTCTTCCCGCCGGATATGTGCCCGACGACTTCGCTTCCGCGGTATTGGCCGACGGGCGGCTGGTGATTACGGGTGGGGAATACAACAACGGCAATTTTACCCTCACCAACCTAGGCGCGATCTACGATCCCAAGACCAATACCTGGACCGCACTGGCGCCGCCGAACAACTGGAACTATATTGGGGATTCGCCGTCGGTCGTGCTGCCCAATGGCAAGTTTGTGGTAGGAAACAAACTTACAAAACAGATGAGAGAACTCGATCCAAAGACTCTGAAGTGGACTTCCCTCAGCTCCACGGGTAAGAGCGATTTCAACGCGGAGGAAGGCTGGACCCTGTTGCCGAACGGCTCGATTCTGACGGCTGATGTGAAACATGCTCCCAACTCCGAGATCTATGATCCTGTGGCAAGAAAGTGGGTGAGTGCCGGCAGCACGATTGTCGATTTGCATTCACCATCGCCCTACGGCTGCATCAATTATGGTCCCGGCGGGAAGCTTTGCTACTTCCCGCCTGGGGAAATTGGACCGCAGATTCTGCGCCCCGATGGCACGGTGTTCGTGACCGGGTCTTATACGAAGAACAACGGCCCTGGGAATACGGCCATTTACGACAGCCTGACGGACAAATGGACGGTCGGTCCGGTTTTCCCGAATGGTGATAATGCCGGCGATTCGTTTGCTGCCCTGCTGCCGAATGGCAACGTGCTGGTAGAAGGCGACTCTGGGACTTCTTATGAGTTCGATGGGACGCGTCTTACTCCTGGACCGAAGACTTTTGGATGTCTTATGGTACTGCCCACCGGCGAAGTATTGGTCGGGGGTGGTATAACGGACACTTACACATCTTCGGGGACCTATCAGACCTCGTGGGCGCCGGCGATTTCGACTTATCCGTCTACGGTGACTCGTGGATCGACTTACCCAATCTATGGCACGCAGTTCAATGGGTTGTCGCAAGCGGCTTCGTTTGGAGACGAGTTGGAGACGGCAACGAATTATCCCCTGGTGCGAATTACCAATAGCAGCACGCATCACGTTTTCTACGCCAGAACCCACGACCATAGCACCATGGGCGTGGCTACTGGCACGGCGACGGTTTCGACAAACTTCGACGTGCCGGCAACGATGGAAACGGGCGCGAGTACGTTGGAAGTTGTGGCGAACGGCATTCCTTCTGCGGCCGTTGGTGTTACCGTTCAGTAATGAGTACGACTGAATTGATTTAACTGCCCTTGTGTCTCCTGCGACTGGGAGATACACGGGCAGTTGTTGTTTTAGGCTAGCTGTGGGCGCGCCAAAGCTGGCTAGAAGTGTTTTCTGAGGTCGCCGAAACGATCTACCACCAGCAGTCGCTGTGATGCTGGGGCCGTCGCGACTTCTTCGTGCTCGAGAATCCAAGTGTTGTCGTGGGGTATGAAGACGGCGTGCAGACCTGCGGCGAGGGCGGGGTTGATATCAGACTTGGGGCTGTTGCCGACCATCCAGGTGGCGTCCGCTGGAAGGGCGTACTTAGCGATGACGGAGCGGTAGGTGGATTCGTCCTTCTCGGCTACGATCTCGACGGCGGAAAAATATTCTTTCAGTCCCGAGCGCTCGACTTTTCCGGATTGCTCGGCGGGGTTTCCTTTGGTCATCAGGATGAGGTGGTGGCGCTCGCCGAGATACTGCAGGGTTTCGGGCACGCCGGGGAGAACTTCAATCGGATGATCGGCGATCTGGTGGGCAAAGCTGCGAATGCGTTCGTGCAAGTCGGGCGTGACCGGGTCGACGGACAGCTTCTCGAAGGTCTCAACCAGCGCATGCGCGAAGCTGTGCAGGCCGTAGCCGTGCCTAACGATAGATTCTCGCTCAACGTCGTTCAGCACCAGCCGAACCGCCTCGGGCGAGTGTTCGCGATGGTCGAGGAATGAAATGAACTTGGCGATCGCCCGTTCGAAATAGATGTTGTTTTCCCAGAGCGTGTCATCGGCATCGATAAGCAGAGTCTGGGCGTCATTCTCTCCCGGCATGGATTCATGATAACGGCTCCCGGCCGGATTGACGGCTTTGATAGACTTGTGTCCGCATGAAGAACGGCAGGATCCGGAACTGGGGTATTAACAGACATCGTCTAACGCACTATTGCTTAACGCACTATGGGCCTGTTTTGTTACTGCTTCTTCTGGTGTCAGCTTTCGGCGAGGCACAACAGAAGAGAAAGGTGATGACGGGTTCGGCTGCGAAGGGCGGCGCCCCGGCGAATTTGAAGGTCGCGGCCGACCTGGAGCAACGCTTGGCCAGGTTCCGGCGCGTCCAAATGCCGTTCCGGGCGGCCGGTCTGAGCGCTCGCGAGCAGCAGCTCGTTCACAAACTGGTGGAGGCTTGCGGCTACCTGGAAAGTATCTACTGGCGGCAGAGCGATCCCGAAGCGCTGACGCTGTACCAGTCGCTGGCCTCAAGCCGGAACCGGCGCGATGTCCAACTGCGGCGCTACTTGTGGATTAACGCTTCGCGCTTCGATCTAATTGACCAAAATAAACCGTTTGTCGGGACGGAGGCCATGCCGCCGGGGCGAGGGTTCTATCCTGCCAGCCTGACGCGCGCTCAGGTGGAGCAATACGGCAAACAGCATCCGGATCAGAAGGCGGCGATCTACGATCAGTTCACGATCATGCGGTGGAATCACGAAAAACTGGAGGCCGTTCCCTACCGGATCGCGTTTCGCGCATTTCTGGAGCCGGCGGCCAAGGCTCTGCGGGCAGGGGCCAAGCTCAGTGATGATGCAGCCTTCGCGAAGTTTCTTCGACTGCGTGCCGATGCGCTGCTCAGCGATGATTACTTCCCGAGCGACCTGGCATGGCTGGAGTTGAAGAATCCGAAATTCGACATCATTTTTGCACCCTATGAGACTTATATGGACGGACTGCTGGGCGTCAAAGGTTCGTACGGCGCGGCGGTGATGGTGCGCAACGAGCGCGAGAGCAAGAAACTGGAGTTGTTCCAAGAATATGTGCCGCAAATTCAGGACGCGCTGCCGCTGGGTGCGGAAGATCGGCCGTCGAAACATGGACTGGAGACGCCGATGGAAGTGATGGACGCTCCCTTTCGAGCGGGAGACCTGACTCACGGGTACCAGGCGGTGGCCGACAATCTTCCGAACGATCCGCGGGTGCATGAGCAAAAGGGCAGCAAGAAACTTTTCTTCAAGAATTTCATGGACGCGCGGGTGAACTACGTCATTTTGCCGGTCGCGCGCAAACTGATGACACCGGGGCAGGCCGCTAAAGTTTCTGGCGAGGGTTATCTGCTGGGTACGATCATGCACGAGATCTGCCACGGGCTGGGCCCGGCGTTTGCGCGAACTTCGTCAGATAAATCGGCCGGCAAAGTCAATATTCGGGAAGCGATCGGTCCGGGCTATAGCGGCCTGGAAGAAGCGAAGGCCGATGTGACCGGGATGTTCGCTTTGAAATGGCTGGTGGATCACGAGGCGCTTCCCAAAGAAAAGCTGGAAGAGTATTACGCGTCTTATGTGGGCGACCTGTTTCGCACGGTACGCTTCGGGACGGCCGAGGCGCACGGTCAAGCGGAGATGATGGAATTCAACTATCTCTCGGAGCGCGGCGCGGTTAGTCGCAACGCCAGCGGCAAGTACGCGATTGACTACCAGAAGATGCCCGGCGCGGTGGCTGATCTAGCCAAGGAACTGCTGGAGATCGAGGCCACGGGGGACCGCTCGCGTGCGGAAAACTGGTTCACAAAATACGGCACGATGCCGGAGGAATTGAAAGTGGCGCTGAAATCGGCGTCGGACATTCCGGTGGACATTGATCCGGTGTTTTCATTTGCGGAGAGGGTGCGGTAAGAGGCTGCTGGCTGCTAGCTGTTGGTCCAAGCCAGCAAACCTTAGTCCCGACGAAGCCCTCCAGGCCCCCATTTCTTGGTCTATTAGAATCATAATGTTAGACATAATATCGCCGCAACGTATTCCGGAATAAGGACTTATTTGTAAAGTATTCAAGAATAATGACTTATAGTAATGGTCTAGACCATCCATTTGTTGTCGCCATCCTGGAATCATAGAGTTAGCGCGAAGCACCGCCGCAAAGTATTCAATAATAATGACTTATATGCAAAGTATTAAGGAATAAGGACTTATGGCGATCCTCGGCGCGCTCCTTGGGGTTCCCGGTTGGCAGTATCCAGAAAAAAACTCGCACCTCGATCTTTTAGAATCATAGGATTACATAAAAAAACTCTCCAAATCTTTGAGTTTAAACGGTTTATATGTAAAATATTCCGGAATAAGGACTTAGGGCGGTCGCTTGGTTCCCGCGCCGGACGGGCACTCCAACGAAAAAAAGGATGCGGTAGTGATCCGCACCCTTTTCTTATCTATAAGTCTATTATATCAATTCCGACCCACCCAGCCCGCCAACTTTTCCAACTTTATTTCGCCTGCCGATACAGGGACTTACGGGGAAAATCATGAAAATGGGGGATTGACAACATTTGGCGAGCGCCACTGCAGATCCCTCGCTTCGCTCGGGATGACAAGTCATAGAGTTCTCGAACGGTTGCGACAAAATGAGCCATACGCTCGAGGCTCGAGGCTCGATGCCTTCTTACACCCACTCCACGCGCGGCGTCTGAGGAATGATGCCTGCCTTGTGCCCCATGTCGAGGAGGCGGCGCACTGCTTCCCTGCCGTCGTCGCCGTAGTCGAGGGTACGCTCGTTGACGTACATGCCGACAAACTTATCGGCGAGTTGGGTATCGAGGTCGCGGGCAAACTGCATCGCGTAGGCGAGCGCTTCTTCACGATGATCGATGGCGTACTGGATGCTCTCGCGCAGAGCCTGGGTCACGCTGGCCATCGTTTCCGGGCCGAGCGAGCGGCGGATGGCGTTTCCGCCGAGTGGCAGCGGCAGTCCGGTGACCTTCAGCCACCACTTGCCGAGATCGACGACGCGGTGCAGTCCGGACTTGTCATAGGTAAGCTGGCCTTCGTGGATGATGAGGCCGGCTTCATGTTTCCCTTCGAGAATCTGCGGGATGATTTGATCGAAAGGGACGACTTCCACTTCGATGCCAGGCGCGAACAGTTCGAGCACCAGATAGGCGGTAGTGAGTTTGCCCGGCACCGCGATTTTCTTGCGCTTGACTTCGTCCGGCGTGAAGGGCCGGGTGGAAACCAGCATGGGACCATAACCGTCGCCCACACTGCCGCCGCACGACATCAGCGCATAGTTTTCCTGAATGTAGGGAAAGGCGTGGAATGAAATCGCGGTTACGTCGTAGACGCCTTCTTGCGCCTGGCGGTTCAGCGTCTCGATGTCGCAAAGGGTATGGCTGAACTTCAGTCCGGGCACGCGAACTTTGTTCGTGGCCAAGCCGTAAAACATGAATGCGTCGTCGGAGTCCGGGCTGTGCGCCACGGTGATTTCACGAACTGGAGAAGATACGGTACTCATATGATTACGTAATCCTGTTCTATAACGTACGACTAGGCGCTAAGTAATTCTCAGGGTATGACAGGTGGCCCTCAGGGGCTAAAGCCCCAATCTTTGTGGCTCCGAACGGCACGGCTGAAGCCGTGCCCTACCCAAACCTACCCGAATGAAACCAGTTCACCGCTGTGACGAACGCTGCTGGTGCCAGCGAGCGGCGAGGGCGGCGGCCATCAGCACCTTGATGACTTCCGCAAAAACGAACCAGTAGAGGCCATACCTGATCGCCAGCGAAACGGAGTGGGTGAGCACGGCAAGCCAACTAATTCCGCCAGCGAAGAGCACCACTTCCGCAGCCATGGCTGACAGCGCGGCCCAGCCGAAACGTTGCGCGGTGTGCTCGTAGATCCAACCAGCGACAAATGCCACCAGTGGATAGGCCATGAGGAATCCACCGGTCGGGCCGAGTATCTGGGCAATTCCGCCGCCTAGAATTGAGGGGCTGAATACGGGCATTCCGAACGCACCTTCGATGAGGTAGAGCGAGAGAGCGGCGAAACCGCGACGCGAACCTAGGAGCAACCCCACGGCGAGAACTCCGAAGTTTTGCAACGTCAGCGGAACTGGCGTGAAGGGTAGCGGCACGGTCACGCGCGCGCACAAGGCGACGAAAAGACTGGCGGTGATCACTATGGCCGCCTGTTTCGTCCATTCTTTTCCCCGATCCGTGGAACGGGTCTGCGGGCCGACAACTTGCGTAGCTAGTCTAGACATGGCGTTCCTCCTCGTGGCGGACGTCGTAGAGATCAGGCCTCAGGCGGCGACGTGTGGTCGAGGCCGTCGAGTTCCGCTCTGTGGGCCGCCGAGCGCTTCATTTGCCGCCGGACCCGCATATAGAGCGTAAGGGCAACCGACACGACCACCACAGTACTGACTCCCAGGATGAGAAACCACCAAAGCATCCGCACAACGCACTTAGGATAGCAGATGATCGGCGACAAAAATGTGCACACTCATGAAGAAGAGCGCCCGGCTGCGGTCAGCCCTTCTTCGCTGGCTTAGCCAGCGCCTTGCGGCGATTCTCAACATTCTTCGAAACGCGTTCCAGACGCTTGCGGGCCAGCTTCGACCCCGTGGCAACCTTCTCGATATTCGCAAACGCCTCGGGGTTGTTCATCTTTACTCGCATTTCCTTCAGGTATGGATGAATCTTGGCGAAAATGAAAAACATTTCGCCGCAAATGCCGGGCTGCAGGAAGAGCTCTTCGTTGACGGCGCCGTGCAATACGAGCGATGCGGCCATATCCCAGTAGCCGCCGACCTGGCGCATCCAGGCATTTTCCTGGCTGGGGAACGCGTTGGCGACTTTCAGGACGTCGTCGGCGCTCTGCGGCCAGAATTCCGCCGTAAACCAGTTTCTTGCCTTGCGCATCTCCGCTTCGCGGCGGAGGTCATAGAGTTGTAGAACCACCTGTGCATCGTGCGCGGTCGCTTTATTTGCCATATTTTCGCCTCGTTTAGTTATGTTTCTGAAATTTCGTTCTAACCATCGTGTCAGTGTCAGACTTTTGAAACGTCCGCGGTTACGCCTTCAAGGGCGCGCTCGTAATCGCATTCTTTGTTCGGACACGCAATTACCAATCCGTCTTTGCGGATTCGTTCCACTAAGTACTCATGTCCGCAATCCGGACACTTCTCGGGGACAGGCTTCGATGCGGAGGTGAACTTGCACTTTGGATAGTTTCCGCATCCGTAAAACGTGTTGCCCTTGCGCGCGCGTTTTTCGACGAGTTCGCCTTCTTTGCATTCGGGGCACTTCACGCCGATGAAGTTCTGCTTCACATATTTGCAGTCGGGATATCCGCTGCAGGAAGTAAACTCGCCGTAACGGCCGTGCCGCAGGATCAGGTTGCGCTTGCACAGCGGGCAAGTTTCATCAAGCGGAATGTCAGGCACTCTCTTGCCCTGATCGAGCCGCCGCGTCGTCTTGCAATCGGGATAGCCGGTGCAGGCCATGAACTGGCCGAAGCGCCCGCGCTTCAGGACCATGACGCGGCCACAGTTTTCGCAGTATTCCTCTTGCGCGATCTCCTGCGTCTCGGCCGTGTCGAGGTCGGGCAGATTGATGGGATTTTCTTTGGTGAACTTGCAGGTGTCAGGGTTTTCCTTGTCATAGGTGCTGCAGGCATAAAACGAACCGTGCTTGCCCCACTTGATGACCAGCGGCGCGCCGCAGAGTTCACACTTTTCGTCGGTGGGTTTCTCCATACGCTTGATGTTTTCCATGTGCTTCTCGGCGTATCGGAGATCCTTGGAAAACTTCTCGTAAAACTCAGTGAGCGCGCCGTTTCCTGTCTGCTTGCCTTCTTCAATCTCGTCGAGCTCTTCTTCCAGGCGCGCGGTGTATTGGAAGTCGAAAATGTCTTTGAAGTTCTCGACCAGCAAATCGGTGACGACCAAGCCAATTTCGGTGGGCACGAACTTGCCGCCGGTTTTCTGCGCGTACTGCCGCTCCTGGATGGTGCTGAGAATAGTGGCGTAGGTGGAAGGCCGGCCAATGCCGCGCTCCTCGAGTTCCTTCACCAGAGAAGCTTCGTTGAAGCGCGGAGGCGGCTCGGTGAAATGCTGCTCTGGGAGAAGAGACTTCAGCGTCAACTTCTGCCCGGCTTCGAGCGGCGGGAGTTTGTGCTTCAGTTCCTCGTCTTCTTCGTCCTTGCTGTCCTTGGACTCTTCATAGACCTTGAGGAAGCCGTCGAACTTCATGACCGATCCGGTTACGCGGAACCAGAACACGTCGCTCCGCGACTTGGCATCGATGTCGACCGAGGTTTGGTCGAACACGGCGGGGTTCATCTGCGAAGCGACGAAACGCTGCCAGATTAGTTTGTAAACCTTGAATTCGTCTTCCTGCAGATACTTCTTGACTTGGTCGGGATGGCGCACCGCCGAAGTCGGGCGAATGGCTTCGTGAGCCGCTTGCGCTTCCTTCTTCTCCTTATATGTATTGGGAGAACCGGGCAAATAGTTGGCGCCGTATTCGCTGGTGATGTACTCGCGGACCTCGGTGATTGCCTCGGCCGAAACGCGGGTCGAATCGGTTCGCATGTAGGTGATCAGGCCGACCAACCCCTCGTCGCCGAGTTCAACACCTTCATAGAGGCGCTGCGCGATCATCATGGTGCGCTTTACGCTGAAGCGCAGCTTGCGCGAGGAATCCTG
>OBLU010001929.1_pt1 | contig 19168 bp, 21 predicted proteins | sample 1518681 | NCBI WGS metagenome assembly OBLU01 (sample SAMEA3539304, study PRJEB22396) | soil metagenome | biome: tundra; feature: field; material: soil | place: USA | collected 2010-05 | depth 0.15 m | reverse complement strand
CTCCAACGCACCGCCAACGCCGGACGAGCAGCAGCCGACGAACTCGCCGACAGCTAGCCCGCCCCCGTTCGCGCAGCTTGCGTGTGCCGCCAGCGTTGGAGCAGTGCTGGCATCTCGGTTTGGAGGAACTCGAAGAAGGCGACGGTTTCGGCGATGCGCGCTCCTGCTGGTGTGTTGCGGCCGAGCGCTTCGACGCCTTCGGCTGCGCTTGTCTTCCAGCGTGTGAGCATCTGGTCGCGGCGGATCGCGGCCTCATACCAGGCGTCTTCGTGTACGCGGTAGTAGTCGCGGCGAGAGCCGGGCTCGCGCTCGCGGCTGGCGAGGTTGAGTTGGGTGAGGTAGCGAACGGCGCTGGAGATCGCGGCGGGGCTGACGGCGAGCACCTCAGCGAGCTCGCTCGAGGACAGTCTGCCCGAGTCGCTCGCGAGCAGCGCGACGAACACGCGGGAGGGCATGCGTGCCATTCCGGCGTCAACGAGCGCGGAGGCGAAGCGCTCTATGAATCGCGCTACGGCCTCGGGGTCGCGTTGTCGACTGAGCGACTTATCGTTGACGATATTCATGATCTCCTGAAAGTTTTGTACTCTCCCAACGTGATGGTTGTCAACGTAGTGCGGCCGCGGACGGAAGGCGGTTGGTGAGCGCGATTACCGCAGCCGGCTTGTCCAAGCGCTACGGCGACACGCTCGCACTTACCGATCTCGACCTGGTCGTTGAGCCCGGGGAGGTCTACGGCTACCTCGGTCCTAACGGCGCCGGCAAGACGACGACGATTCGCCTGCTGCTCGGGCTGCATCGTCCGAGTGCGGGCCGCGCGGAGCTGTTCGGCATCGACGCCTGGCGCGACCCGGTCGCCGCGCACCGCCGCGTGGCCTACGTCGCGGGCGAGCCGTTTCTGTGGGCGTCGCTGACGGGTGCCGAGACGCTTGAGTTCCTCGCTCGGGTGCGCGGTGGCACCGATGTCGCCTACCGCGATGTGCTCGTCGAGCGCTTCCAGCTCGACACCTCGAAAAAGGTGCGCGCGTTGTCCAAGGGCAACCGCCAGAAGGTGCAGCTGGTCGCGGCACTGTCGACGCGCGCCGAGCTGTTGATCTTCGACGAGCCGACGGCCGGGCTCGATCCACTGATGGAGGTGGCCTTCCGCGACACGGTGCACGAGGCCAAGCAGCGCGGCCAGACTGTGTTCCTCTCCTCGCACATCCTCAGCGAGGTCGAAGCGCTGTGCGACCGGATCGGCATCCTGCGGGCGGGCAGGCTGGTCGATCAAGGGACGCTCGAGGAGCTGCGTCACCTTGCCGCGCAGACCGTCGAGGTCACCTTCGCCGGGGCAGCACCGAAGCTCGCGCCGTTGCCGGGGGTCACGACGTCATCGGCCGGGCCGCACGCGCTGCGCTTTGAGGTCTCCGGGAGCGTCGGGCCACTGATCGCCGCGCTCGCCGAGCACCCGGTTGAAACGCTGACGAGTCGCGAGCCGTCGCTCGAGGAGATCTTCCTGCACCACTACGACGGCTCCGACGGCCGTGCCCGCAGCTAGCGCCACGGCGCCGCTGCCAACCGCGCCCGAGCCCACCGCCGGCGTCCGCCCTAGACCTGCGCTCGCTCTCGCGCGGCGATCGTTCCGCGACGCGCGAATCCGCACGATCGCGTTCGCGTACCTGTTTGCGGCGTATGCCTACATCCAGCCCGTCGGATACCGCCACGCCTACCCGACGCTTGCCGATCGCCTCGGCTTCGCGCGCAGCTTCGGCAACAACGCGGCAATCCGTCTGTTCTATGGCGCGCCGCACGACCTGCTCACCGTTGGCGGCTACTCCGCCTGGCGTGTCGGCGGGACGCTCGCGATCATGACCGCGATCTACGGACTGCTCGCCGCGGTGCGCGCGCTGCGGACCGAGGAGGACAGCGGCCGTGCGGAGATCGTCCTCGCCGGCGTCGCCGGCCGTCGAACGGTGTATCTCTCGGCGATGGCGGCGATCGCCGGGGGCACGCTGATCCTCTGGCTCGCAGAGTTCGCCGGTTTCGTTCTCGGCGGCCTCCCGGGCGCCGGATCGGCATATCTCGCGCTCGCGACCGTGTCTGTCGTGCCGGTCTGCGCGGGCGTCGGGGCGATCGCGAGCCAGCTCGCACCCACACGCCGCAGCGCGCTCGAGCTCGGCGGCGCGATCGTGGGCCTCTTCTTCATCCTGCGCGTGATCGCCGACACCTCCAGCGGCCTTGGCTGGCTGCGCTGGGCCACGCCACTTGGCTGGGCGGAGGAGCTGCGACCGTTCAGCGGCGCCCACCCGACCGTCCTGCTGCTCCCGGCCGCGGCAAGCGCGCTGCTGCTCGTCGCCGCGGCGTGGATCGCCGCCGGCCGCGATATCGGCACCGGCGTGTTCCCGGCGCGCGACAGCGCCACCCCGCGCCTGCGCCTGCTTTCCTCGCCAACGGCACAGGCGCTCCGCAGCGAGCGCGGGAGCTTGCTGGTGTGGACCGGCAGCGTTGCTGTGTTCGCGCTGATCCTCGGCGTGATCTCCAAGAGCATCTCCTCAGCGGGAATCTCCAAGAGCATCGAGCGCGAGATCGCAAAGCTCGGCTCAGGCTCGATCCTCACGCCAAGCGGCTACGTCGCGTTCGTGTTCATCTTCTTCATCCTCGCCGTGAGCCTGTTCATGTGCGCCCAGATCTCTGCCGCGAGGCACGAGGAAGCCGACCAACAGCTCGAGACCCTGCTCGCGCTACCGGTCAGCCGCAGCCACTGGCTCGGCGGACGCTTACTGCTCGCCACCTGCGGGGCCATCACGATCTCTCTGGCCGCCGGCCTGCTCACCTGGGCCGGCGCCGCCTCCCAGGGCGTCGGCATGTCGCTGCTGCGAATGCTCGAGGCTGGTGCCAACTGCCTTCCCGTCGCGCTCCTGTTCCTCGGAATCGCCGCGCTGGCCTACGCCCTCGCGCCCCGCGCAAGCTCCGGCATCGCCTACGGGCTGGTCGCAGTCGCGTTCCTATGGGATCTCGTCGGCGCACTCACCGGCGTGCCGAAATGGGTCGTTGACCTGACCCCGTTCGAGCACGTCGGCCTAGTGCCCGTTCAGCCGTTCCAACCCGGTGCCGCCGCGATCATGGTCGCGATCGGCGCGGTAGCCGCGCTCGGCGCCATCGCGGCGTTCAAACGCCGCGACCTCCTAGGCGCCTAACCCGCCTCAACCCGCCAGACCGAGCACTGCGAGAACCCCGCTCTGGAGAGCCGAGCGATCGCGCGGGCTCACCCTCCCGCGCGGACCCCCGCCTCGATCGCCTCGAGCAGCCAATCGCGAAACAGCTCGGCGGGATCTTCGGGCGTGCGATCCGTGTCGAACGCTGGGAGCTCAACGTCGAAGACGCGCAACGCCTGAAGTCGCACTCGAAGCTCGTCATCGCCCACGTCGGTCACGGCCGTCAGCATGCCACCACGCCGCTCCACGACTCCTCCTCGCCAAATCGACGGCGTGCGTCTCGGGCCCGGGCGGCTCGCCGGGCCGAGCGGGCGCACCCGGAGCAAGGGGTAGCATGCCGTGCGCCCGTGCGCGCACGCTTCGCACTGATGGCCGTGCTCGGCTGGGCCGCCCTCGCTGGCGGCCTCGCGACCGCCTCCGCCGCGGGGGTGGCCGCCTCATCGCCATGCGCGCCTCAGGTCACCGCGATCAGCGGACGGCGCGCGATCGCCTACTGCGGACCGGCGACGGTGGTGATCCAGCTCGGGGGACGGACCTACCGCTTTCGAAACGGCGTCTGCGACCGCAGCAGCACCATTGGGGGGCTCGCGCTCGACCTCGGCACACTGGTCCAGGGAGCCAGGGGCAACGCCGGCAGGTCGTTCGTCAGTCTGGTGATCGCCCAGAGTCCCTCGGAGAGCGAGGCCTTCGAGGCCGACGCCGGCGGCCAGCAGCTGTTCGGCGACTCCGTGATCGCCCAGGGCGGGACCCTGTTGGCCAAGGGCACCTTCACTAGCCTCCTCGGAGCCGCCTTCTCAGGGTCGTGGGACTGTCACGGCGTCATCGACTCCGGGCCGTGACGGATTCGCGGACCTGGCGACGGACGGGGATCCGCAACCGCATCCGGCTATCGGGTTACGGATAGCCGATCCTGATGACCTCACAGTTGCGAACCGTGTAGGCGTGCTCGTCGGATTTCGAGAGTGTCAAGACGTCGTAGCCCGGACCACAGTCGATCGTGCCCTGGCCGAAGTAGGCGAACACGTGATCGTCGCCGCTGCCGGCATCCACGTGGTTCGTCCCGTGGCTCGTGTAGATCCAGTCGTTACCCGGCCCGCCCGACAGATAGTCCGTTTGGTCGGCGCCGTTCGGGCTCGGAAGACGATCTCCCCAGATCACATCGTCACCTGGTCCGCCGTAGATCGTGTCTGATCCGGCGCCGCCCAGCAGCATGTCGTTTCCGTCGGTGCCGATCCCAACCTGTCCGCTGTTGTTCGCGAACCAGACCGTGTCGCGCTGCGGCCAGCCGACGTGGCTGACGTCGCCGCTGGCGCTCGCGATGGCCCATGAGCACGCGATCACCGCCGCCCCGACGGGGATCGCGACCAGCCGCCAGCGCCGAGTGAGCGTCCACAGCGAGCGGATCATCGGCGTGGCCCGTGCTTCGGCGGTGCCGTCACGCTCATCGTGTAGGTCGGGCTGACGGCCAGGGTGTGGCCGCGGCTCTGGAGCACAAACCGCACCCCGATCTGCGACCCGCCCCAGCGGGCCGGCACCCTCCAGTGCAGCCAGAACACCTTCGGGCGCGGAGGTGCCGACGCGATCGTCGACCAAACGCCGGACGGCGATTGCCGCTGGAAGCGCATCTCGCCGGCGAAGATCGCCAGTGGCATCACCTCGTGCAGGGTGAAGGTCGCGCCCGCACGCACGTGTGACGGAAGATCGCTGAACTGCATGGCCCCTGGGGCCGGAAACACGACCTGGGCCTGAGCAGACACCGCGCAGCCGAGCGTGACCGCTGCGACCGCGGACAGCCAGCACGCCGCGCGGCGAGAGCGATGGAAGGTGTCCGATGGAAGTCGATGCATGGGTTCGTCCTCGCGACCTGCGCAGCTCTCGAGCGGCCATGTTTGCGACCGAGATAGCGCGCACCCGCTTCTCGCTCACTCGGCAAGTCGGCCGCTGCGCGCGATCTGTCGAGCCGAGAGAGGACGTATGTGCGGCCAACCGCCAACGACGCTGCGTGGGCGTGACCGCGCCGCGGTCGACGGCGCAACTGCGCCGTTCTACGGACACGAGGTGGGCCGCGCCCCGGATTCGCGCGCGAATCCGGTGGCGTAGCGTGGTCGGCATGGCGGCAGACGGCACGAATCCGACTGGAGGTGCCCTGCGCTCGGGTGGACCGGCCCGGAGCGCGGATCACGCGCGCCACGAGCGTGCGGCCGGCGAGGACGCGCCGGCGGAGTTGATCGAGCGACTCGCTGCGCTCCGCCAGCGGCTGGGGGAGGAGGCGGAGGGCTGGCACCCCTGGGTCGAGGGAGGCGACGCGGACCGCGATGCGAGCGCGCGCAACCTGTTGCAGTATCTCGCGCTGCGCGGGCACGACCTGCGTGAGCTTCAAGACCCGCTCGCCGAGCTCGGGCTCTCCTCCCTGGGCCGTACCGAAGGTCACGTCCAGGCCAGCATCGACGCGGTGCTTGACGCGCTCAACGCGCTCGTCCGCTACCCGCCGCCCCCACGGTCCAGCCCGGCGACCCCCGGCTTCGCCCGCAGCCGGACGCTGCTGGCGGGCAGAACCGCCGCGCTGCTGGGACCGGTTCCGCGCACGCGGACGACGCGAATCATGGTCACGATGCCGACCGAGGCCGCCGGCGACCAAGCGCTGGTACGCGAGATGCTCGTCGCGGGAATGGACTGCATGCGGATCAATTGCGCCCACGACACCGCGCCGCAATGGCGCGCGATGTGCGACAACCTGCGGCTCGCCGAGGCTGAGACCGGGCGACGCGCTCGGGTCGCGGTCGACCTCCCGGGACCGAAGCTGCGCACCGGACCGCTCGACCCGCACTCGACCAGCGATCGCAAGGGTGACTACGTGCGCCTGCGCGTCGGGGATCGCCTGCTGCTGACCCGCGAGTCCGACGTGGCAATGCCAAGCCACGGTGAACTGTCCCCGGCTCGCATCGGGTGCTCGCTCCCCGAGGCATTTGCGGCAACGCGTCGCGGACATCGGGTTTGGCTGGACGACGGCAAGCTCGGAGGCCTCGTCGAGTCAGTCGATCGAGACTCGATCGAGCTTCGCATCACGACGGCCGGGCCCAAGGGCTCCAAGCTTCGCGCGGGCAAGGGGATCAACCTCCCCGATGCTGCGCTCGAGGTCGACCTGCTCGGACCACACAGCGACGCTGCCCTGCGGTTTGCTGCCGAGTGCGCCGACATCGTCGGTCTCTCGTTCGTGAGTCGGGCGCGTGACGTCGAGCGAGTGCACGAGTACCTCGACCGCCATGCTCGGCCCGAGGTTGGGATGGTCCTGAAGATCGAGACGCGGCGCGCGTTCGAGCGCCTGCCGGGACTGCTGCTGTCCGCACTGGGAGGCGAACGGCCGGCTGGCGTGATGATCGCGCGCGGCGATCTCGCCGTGGAGTGCGGCTACGAGCGGCTCGCGGAGGTCCAACAGGAGATCCTGTGGCTGGCGCAGGCCGCGCACGTGCCGGTGATCTGGGCCACTGAGGTGCTCGATCGGCTCGCCAAGACCGGTCGGCCCTCGCGTGCAGAGATCACCGATGCAGCGATGGGCGTGCAGGCCGAGTGCGTGATGCTGAACAAGGGACCGCGGATCGTCGAGGCGATCGCCGTGCTCGATGACATCCTGGGGCGCATGGATCGACATCAGCGCAAGAAGCGCTCGCTGCTCCCCCGCCTTGGAGTATCCGAGTACGTCCACACGCAGCACTGAGCAGTCGCGTTGCGCCCAGGGGCTCGCTCGCCCGCCACCGACTGTCCCTCGGAGCTCGTTTCAGATTGCGCGCATCCGGTTGTTGCGCGGGTTGTGCTCGACCTCGGCCAGGCCGAGTGCCTCGAGGATCGGCGGCACGTAGTTGCCGAACCGGCCGCGCAGGCCCTTCTTCAGTCCGTACCAGCCGCCGACGGGATTGTCGGGCGAGCGGCCCCAGGCCTCGACGGTGCCGTCCGCCGCCGGCTTCTGCTCGTCGGCGTTCCCGAGCGGCATCCAGTCGCCGTGTTCCTTCAGCATCTCGTGGAGGTCCGCGATGCACCGCAGCTGGTAGCGCAACTCGGTCGCGCCGACCACGACGACGACGGCGGGCGGGTCGGCTGTCTCCTCCCGGTAGGCCTGATAGGTCGACCCGCCAGGCGGCGTCGTGAGCGTCCAGGGGTCCTCGGCAGTGCCCGAGCCAGTAAACGACGGTGCAGTCATAGCGTTGCCTCCCGGTCTATTCAGTGAAGAGATGGAATGAGCCGACTTCATGCAGCTCCGTGGCGACCGGAGCATCGTCGCAGCGGTCCGCGATGCCCTCGAGGAACTCCTTGAACGCCTGCAGGCCGGTGAGCGGGGCGGGGTCCACGTCGGTCTCGGCGAGGTGAACGAAGGTCAAGCCGTCGTCGAGCTTGAACGTGGCGTAGCGGATTCCGCTCGGCTCGCGGTCGTGCAGCTCGGCGTACACCGCGCGGACGAGTTCCTCGTTGCGTGCGGCTTGATCGGGTTTGACCTTGTAGCGGACCATCACGCGTTTCATTGGATGCCTCCGGATCTCGTGGCCTCGCCTCGAGCGTCGTGCTTGGGCTGCGGCCGTGATGTTGCCGGTCTTCCCCCGGCCGGGTAGCGCTGATCAGGCAGTCAGGTGGTTGTTGAGACACGCACGATCGCGCGAATTCAGCGCTGACTTTCCGGCGGGAACGGTGTCGTTAGGTGTGTGTCCGCGAAGCGAGACTGCCTTGCGAGAATGCGGTTGTGACGGAGCAAACGCTTGCCCGCGCCCGGGCCGGAAGCGAGGACGCGTTCCGCGAGCTCACCGACGCCTACCGTCGCGAGCTGCAGCTGCACTGCTACCGGATCCTCGGTTCGGTGCAGGACGCCGAGGACCTGCTCCAGGAAACCCTGCTGGCGGCCTGGCGAGGTCTTGAACAGTTCGAAGGGCGGTCGTCCGTGCGCGCCTGGCTGTACCGCATCGCGACCAACCGTTGCCTCAACGCGCTCAGAGACAGCGGGCGCACCCGTGAGGCCGCGCTGGCGCCGTCCTCGGCCCGGCTGCGGTTCCCCGAAGCCACGCGCCAGTCGGAGCCGATCTGGCTCGAGCCCTACCCGGACATCCTGCTCGAGGGAATCGCGGACCGTGCGGCGGAGCCGCACGCTCGCTACGAGACCAGGGAGGCGGTCGGGCTGGCGTTCGTCACGGCTCTCCAGCACCTCCCGCCGCGCCAGCGAGCGGTACTCGTGCTGCGCGACGTGCTCGGCCTCCGCGCGGCAGAGGTGGCGGAGATCCTCGAGCGCAGCCAGGCCTCCGTGAACAGCGCGCTGCTGCGAGCCCGGGCGACGCTCGAGACCCGCCTGGGACCGGGGCAGCGCGACCGCGCGCCGCTGCCCAGCTCACGCCACGAGCGCGAGCTCGTCGGGCGCTTCGCGAACGCCTTCGAGGACGGCGACATCGAGGGCGTGATCGAGCTGCTCACCGACGACGCCTGGCTGACGATGCCGCCCGAGCCGTTCGAGTACCAGGGCCGCGCCGCGATCGCCGCCTTCCTCCACGACCGCGCCAGCCTGCACACCCGGAACTACCGCCTGGTCCCGACCCGGGCTAACAGCCAACCCGCGTTCGGGTGCTACGTCAAGGACCCGCAGGCGCCGATCGCCCGGGCCCACGGACTCATGGTGCTGACGCTCGAGGGCAACCAGGTCTCGACGATGACCCGCTTCCTCGACAACGGCGTTCTGCCCCACTTCGGGCTGCCACGAACGCTGCGTGGATAGCTGCGCCGCGGCCGCTCAGCCGAAGTGGCGCAGCGTCGGCCAGATCGCGGCCCAGGACGCGCGTAGATCGGAGCACACCCAGACCGGCGCGCCCTGCTCGTCGTCGTTGACAGCGAGGTGGTTGTCGAGGCGCGGAACCGCGAAACGCTCGACCGGGAACTCCAACCGGCGACCAGCAATAACGAGTAGTGACGCGCCACGATTCGAAAGCGCGATAGCGTTCAATGGCCCTCTGTGAGAACGTCGTTGCCAGCCTACCGTCGTCCCGCTCGCCGCCCGCACCGGATCTCGGTCGGCGGCCGCCACGATCTGCTCCGGCTGCAGCCGCGGTGACGGCCCCCTCCGCAGCCGAGCGGCTTCGCCCAGGCGAGACCGCTCGTGCCCAAGAGAATGCGTGGCAACTGGAGGCGTCCGGGATCAGCAAGTGGTTCGGTCGCAGGCTCGCTCTCGACGAGGTGTCCCTGTCGGTTGCCGCCGGTGAGGCGGTGGCGATCATCGGCGAGAACGGCGCCGGGAAGAGCACGCTGCTTCGCATCTGCGCCGGGCTGATCCGCCCGGATCGAGGTCAGGTGAGGGTCAGCGGTCGGGTGGGCTTCTGTCCGCAGGACCCCGGCTTGTTCGATCTGCTGAGCGCAGATGAGCACCTGGCGCTGTTCGCGCCGGCCCTCGGCCTGTCACGCGCGAAGGCGATCGAGGACGGCCACGCGCTGCTCGCAGAGTTCGCATTCCCGGTTGCCGAGTACTCCCAGACCCGCCACCTGTCGGGCGGCGCCCGGCAGAAGGTGAACCTTGCGCTGGCGCTGTTGGGCGGTCCGGGCGTGCTCTTGCTCGACGAGCCCTACCAGGGCTTTGACCACGGCGCCTACGTCAGCTTCTGGGAGCACGTCGCCCGCTGGAAAGCGGATGGCCTGGGTGTCGTGGTTGTCACCCATCTGCTCGCTGACGCAGCGCTCGTTGATCGCGTCGTGGAGTTGACGATTCCGCGTGCTCCGGCAGTCGGGCGCTCGTGAGGCTTCGCCGGATCCTCGTTCCGGCGCAGATGACCGGGCGCGAGCTGGCCCGGCGGGGCTTCGCGCTCGGGTTGCTGACCGCGCTGCCGCTCGCGTTCTACGGCGCCTCCTCCAACACCGGCAGCAACGCCGTGATCACGGGAGGGATCGCGATGGCGTTCTCGATCGCCGGGGCGTCGATCTTCGTCGCGCTGACGGCACGCCCGGTCGATCAGCGCCTCGTGCTCGCCGGCTACCGTCCGTACGAGCTGCTGCTGGGCCGCCTGCTGCTGCTCGAGGTCTTTGGCGTGGCGGTCTCGGCGGTGTTCAGCGTGGTCATGGTGTTCGGCACCGGGCCGCCGGACCCGTGGCTGCTGGCCGCCGGCGTGGGTCTCGTCGCGTTCACGAGCGTACCGTTCGGGCTCGCGGTGGGCGCGGTGGCGCCGCACGAGCTCGAGGGCGTGCTGGTCCTGATCGGTGTTGTCGGCGTCCAGCTCACGCTGCAGTCCACGCAGGCGATTGCCAGGATCCTGCCGTTCTGGGGCGCCCAGCGACTGCTCCAACATTCAGTCGACGGGACCGTGTCGATCGGCGCTGCGGTGCCGTCGGGCCTCGCCTACGCCGCCGCGCTGTTCATCGCGGCGGCCTACATCATGCACCGGCGGGCACCGTCGCTGACGCTCCCGCGGGTCCGCTGACGGCGCGATTCCCCGCCCCGCCCCGAACCGCTCAGTCTGGTGGGGCCTCTGGGTCCCACCAGTCTGGTGGGACCTCTCGGTCCCAGTAGTCGACGGCGAGCTCGCGGCGAAAGAAGGCGCGCAGGCCTCCGCCGCGCGGTAGGCGCTGGCCGACCCCGAGCTTGCCGGAGTCGGGATAGACCACGATGTCGGGGCGCCCGTGGCTTGAGACCGAGAGGAACGTCACCGTGTCGTCGGTGCGGTTGAGGATCTGGTGCGCGCCGTCCTCGCCGAGCGGGCAATGGAGCACCTCGCCTTCGTCGAGCTCGCGGTTACCGTCGGGGGTGCGCACGGTCGGGCGTCCGTGGATCACGATGATGAGTTCCTCATCGCCGAAGTGGTAGTGATACGGATAGGCGGCCTCGCCAGGCGGCAGCCGCCACAGGCTCGCGCCGATCAGCTCGCTGCCGACCTCGGTGCCGATGCGGGCCCGTCGAGCGCGAAAGCCGGGTGGCCGCTCGTCCTCCTCGAAGCTCGGCTGGTAGATGTTGGGCATCGGCGCCAATCTACTCGGGGACCGCGCGCGGCGACGCTCGCCGGTCAGCCAGCCACGGCCGCGCCGTGCAACTCGTCGGCGAGTGCCTGCGAGGTCATCACCGCGGAGAACATCGGGTAGTCGAAGCGGAGTGCGTTCTCGTGCTCCTCGCTCGAGGTTGCCGCCACGCAGTCCGAGAGCGTGATGACCTGGTAGCCCTTCTCGTAGCCGCTGCGCATCGTCGACTCGACGCAGCAGTTCGTCAGGAAGCCGCCGAGGGCAATCGTGGTGATCCCGCGGGCGCGCAGGATGAAGTCGAGATTCGTCGTCGCGAACGTGTCGAGACCGCGCTTGCCTTCGACGACCACATCACCCTCGCGCGGCGCCAGCTGATCGACGATCTCCGCGCCCCAGCCGCCCTTGACGAACGCCGTCGAGTCGACGACGCCCTTGAGGATCCCGTAGGGGTGCTCCGACAGCTCGCCGTAGCCGGGCGCGAAGGTGATCGGCGCATGGACGATCGTCGCGCCGGCTGCTCGAGCCGCCTCCACGAGCCGGGCGGTGTTCTCGAGCATTCCGGTCTGCTCCATGACGTCCGCCACCGCGCCGTGCAGGGCGCCGCCCTCCGAGGTGAAGTCGTTCTGGTACTCGATCAGCACAACGGCGGTGCGCTTGGGGTCGACGGCCACGGCAGGCTCCTTTGCTCAGGGAAGAAGTTCAACGCTGACTGTAGCCGCCGGCGACCGTCGAGCGGCCGGCGGCGTGCGGTGGCGCGATGAGCCGCTCCGCGAGCGCCTGCCGGGGGTCAGCTCAGCCAGTGGCCGAAGCGGCGGATCCGCAGGGGAGCCGCTTCCCGACCGACCCCGCCTTCGCCCGGCGCAAGCGTGCCGGAGCGATGGCACGCCGGTCTCGCGTCGTCGGGCTCACACGCATCGGCGCCGCAGCGGATGCAGCTGCTGAAGCGCTGGCCGGGGAAGCCTCCGCCGGTGTCGAGCCACTGGAGACGGCACGTCGGGCACGTCCAATGCATGACGACTTCAGTTTCGGTGGCAAGCACCGTTCTCACCTCCCACCGCCAGGCGGTGCGGTCGCGCGTGTGAAGCAGTGTCAGGAAGCTCGTAGCGCAGCGACGGCGGCGTGTGACCGAAATCGTGCAGACGCCGAGGCCCGGTTCGAGCGAACGACCAGACGTCCAGAGGTCCCGGTTCGGGGGTGCGCGGCTCAGCCCGACGGCAGCGCGACGTCGAGGACAACCTCGACGGTGTCGCGCACCTTGAGCGCGCCGAGCAGACCCCGGTAGGGCGTGATTCCCCATTCGCTCTGGGCCACCGGCAACGTGCCGCGGATGCGTCCCTCCGCCGTCAGGACGAGCTCGAAGCTGGCCGGCCGCGTCGTGCCGGCGAGCGTGAGGTCGCCGCGAACGGTCAACCGGCCGTCGTCGCGTTCGATGGCGGTCGAGCGAAAGGTGATCGGCTGGCCGCGGAGGATCTTCTGGTCGATGTTCTTGAGGATCTCGGCGCGGTCGCGGTCACTCAACGGCTTGAGTCCGTTGAGGCCCTCTCGCACCGCCAGCGAGCGCGCGTCGGCATCGAGGACGACCGCGGTGGGGCTGCCGTCCCCGGCCAGCTCGACCGTCGCCTGCCACAGCTCGACGTCGATGATCAGATCGTGGCCGACCTTCTGCGCCACGCCCTCGCGGTAGGTGCGTACCTGCATCGTTCCGCTGTCGCGGCCGAGTTTGTGGGTGCCGGAGGGCGCCACGGGCGAAGATCGTAGCGCTCGGCGCGTGATCGGGGACCGCCCGCCCAGCTGCTCTGGTGCGTCGCCTGTGGGCCTTCCCGCTAGGAGATGACCTCGAGCTTCACGAAGCCGTAGCCCTCGAGCGCCTTCAGCAGTGCCAGGTGGCCGAACGCCTCGCCTGGTGAGGCGAAGCCAACCTTGCGCGGCGGGGCGAAGATCAGGTGGTGCGCTGCGAAGGCCTGGATCAGACCGGTCTGCAGATAGGCGCCGGTGCCGTGCACGACGACGTGCGCAGTCTCCAGGTTTCCGCGGCCCATGACCACGTCCACGGTGCGATTCTCGCGGCGGTTCTCGCGCGGCGGCGTGGCGCTCTGTGCCGCGGCGGCGAGCTCGGAGAGAATGCGCGCCTGCTCCTCGCTCGGCAGCGGCTTGAGCTTCTCCACGTAATCGCGCTCACCGGCGATCACGCCCGCCATCACGGCCGGGTCGAGGATGCCGCCGAACGAGCGGACGTTGGCGATCTGCGGGTGGTCCTTGAACCACACCGGGTGCGGAAAGCCGCCCCAGGGCACGGCGGAATGGGTCATGATCGACCCGGGGATGGTGACGTCGAGGACCGTCAACGGCGGCCAGTTGCGATACTCGTTGTCCTCGAGATAGACGGACTCGAACATGAGCTGCCCGTAGACGGTCTGGGTCGAGCCGTAGGAGGGGTTGCCCTTGAACATCGAGAGGATCTCGAGGGTGTCGATCCCCGGCGCGTTCTCGATCGCGATCCGCGCGGCGATCTCGGCGGTGGCCGACATATATGCCGTGGCGGGCGCCAGCAGCAGCCCGCGTTCCGCGAAACGCTCACCCCAGTCGTGCTTCGCGGTGCGGACCCACGGCGTCTCGCCGCCGGTGTCGAGGTAGTGGCATCCCGCGCCCAGGGCGGCCTCCACCACGGTTGCGCCATACCGAAAGCACGGGCCGGTCGTGTTGCATACGACCCGCGCGCCGTCGAACAACTCGCTGAGCTCGTCGACCGAGTGCCCGACCTGGACGACCTCGTAGTCCGCGGTGCTGATCCCCGGGACGTGGTCGAGGACGTCTTCGATCTTGGCGCGGTCGCGCCCCGCGGCGATGAACGGGACCTTGTACTCGCGAAGGAACTCCGCCACCAGCCGACCGGAGAACCCGCTCGCGCCGTACAGGACCACAGGTCTCTTCTCGCTCAAGTTGCTCTCCTCATCGTGGAATGGGCCGGCGGCGCAAAACCGTGGCAAGTGGCCGAACGCACGCTCGCCCGGGTGGGCAAGCCGACCTCGCGGCGACAGTACACGGGCGCGGGCGGTTTCTCCAGGCGACGTGCGCGCTGGTCCCGGTGTGCCTGCGCGCGGTGGCGGCACGCCGGCGCCCGGACGGCGCCGGCGTCAGGAGGCGACGACGAAACCGAGCGTCACGGGCTTCGAGACACCGGCGGCGTTGCGGGCGGTGAGGGTCGCCGTGTAGGAGGCCACGGCGAGCGCGTGATGCCCGATCCGCCCGGTGAACGGAACGCGGTCCGCACCGACGGCCTCGCTCGCGCGCGCCACCGTGCCCACGCCGAGCGTTCGCAGGCAGCCTCGCGCATGGGCGCGACGCAACGCCCGGGTGGGCGTCACGCATCGGCGTCCGCTGCGGACGCCGGCGGCAGACCTCGTGATCGCGATCTGCACACTCGCCGCCGCCGAGAGCGTGAAGCGGAACGTCGTGCCGAGCGGCGCCCTCGCCGAGATCGCCGTGGCCGCTGACGCGACCCGGAACCGCCTTGCGGACAGGCTCGCAGCGCTGATCGTCGGCGGCGGCGGCGGCGGCGGCGGTGCCTGCGTCGTGGTGGTCGTGGTCGTCGTCGTCGTCGCCGGCGGGGAGACGACGAACGAGAGGTCGGAGGTGCCGGCCGAGGCGCCGAGGTGTCCGAGCCCGTAGAAGTCCTCGAGGGTGCGCAGCAGCGAGTAGTGGTCGTAGTAGTCGCCGTTGGTCGAGCCGGGGGTGACGCCGGCGCCGACGGCGATCGCCGGGACGTTGTTGCCGTTCTCGCCGGGCATGTTCGTGTGGTAGTTGGGGTCCGTGCTGCTCTCGTCGCTGACGATGATCAGCAGCGAGTTGTTCGTCTTCGCCCACTGCGCGTAGCCGGCGAGATTGGCCTGATCCCAGCTGTCGCCGTCGGTGATGGTTCCGCTGTCGCCCATGTCGTCGGTCGTGTTCGCCACGACGAAGCTGATCTGCGGCAGCGTCGCGTAGTCGCTCGGGTACGTCGAGAAATCGGCCTGGTACGCCCTGGCGTCGGTGAACTGGCTGAACGGGTTGTGCCTGCAGCCGTACAGCACGTTCGAGTTGAGCCCCTCGAAGTAGCCCCTGATCGTGACGCCGGCGGCAGCTGCCTCGCCGGCCAGCGAGGTCGCCGACAAGGTGATGCAGTTATCCGAGCCGTCGGTGCCTTGGGCGGAGCCGGAGAACATCGCCATGTAGTTCGGCTCACTCGGGTGGCTCACCGCGTGGTAGTTGGGGAAGTACTCGCCCTGGGCCATCATGGTCTCGAGGAAGGGCGCCTGACCGTTCCCCGCCCAGCCCGAGTTCTCCTCGATCACGATCACCACATGGCTGTAGGCACCACTCGACGATGCGCCGGCGGCGCCGACCACGATCGCGAGCGACGCCCCCGCGATGAGCAGACCGAGCCCGAGCCCGGTGCGAAGGATCTTCAGCGACACGGCCCAGCACGCTAGCGCCCGTGGCGGCCAAAACCCGTTACCGGGCCGTTTCTAACGCCACGCTTCACTTTTCCGGGGGGCCCGCCGTCCGGGCACGCTCCCTGTCGCGCCGTGGCGCGTCAGGCGAGCGCCGCGAAGCGGTTCAGGGCCGCCACCAGCTCGCCGGGAGCCGAGAAGAAGGGGGAGTGGTCGGTTGCGATCTCGACGACGTCGACGCACGGGTGTTCGCGGATCATCCGCAGCTGCAGCGCCGGCGGGATCGCCCGGTCCTGCGTGCAATGCACGTACGCGCGTCGCAGGCCGTCGAGCGCACCGGCGGGGATCGTGACCGGCGTGGCGAACGGCGCGACCGGTTGCGGTCGAGACAGCTCGATCGCCCGCGCGACCTGCTCCGCGCTGCAGCTGGCCATCAGCGACGCGCGCGCCGAGGGGTCGGGCATCGTCGCCACCGGCGGCTCACCGTCGATCACGATGTTCGCCTGGACCTGGTCGTTGGCACCCTCGGGCAGGCGGGTCAAATCCAGCAGGCTCTGGCCGTCGCTCGGCATGAAGGCCGCGACGTACACGAGCAGCGCGATGCGCTCCGCGCAGCGTGCCGCGGCCTGGGTGATTGCCACGCCGCCCATGCTGTGCCCGACGAGGATCGCGAGCTCGGGCCCCTCGCCCAGCGTGGCGCAGATCCTCTCTGCATAGGCATCGAGGGTCACCCCGGCCACCGGCGTCTGGTCATCGCCCGCGCCGGGCAGATCGATCGCGGTCACGGTGTGCCCGGCGCTTTCAAGGTCGCCGAGGATCGGCTGCCAGGACCATGCGCCGCCGAAGGCGCCGTGGACGAGCACGAATCGGGCCATCGCTCTGTCTCCTCTCAGCTCTGGTTCGAAACCGCCGGGGCTGGCCGGCGGGGCCGCCGATTGTGACGCACTCGCACAGACGCCGCGTGCATCCCCCGGATGTCCACCGTCGCGACGCGCGGTCCGCGTGCCTGGACGGGCGGTCGGTTTTTTCGGACAAGACGCGAATGGGCGCCGGTGCCCGCCGAGGGTCCTAGAACTGACTATCTATGGAGGAGCTGTTGCCCGTGCTGTTGAACCGACGATTCTTGACGTGTGGCGCGACCGTATTCGCGTTGCTGATTGGCTCAGCGAGTGCGGTGGCGGCGACGCACGCCGCGCACACGACGCGCATGTCGGGCGTCATCGTGAGCATCAATGCGACGCGCCACACGCTGAAGCTGCGTGTCACGCATGGGACCAAGCACCACAAGGCCGTCACCGTGCGTGCGGCCTCGGCCGGCGACTCGCGCGGGATCCTGGTCGCCTTCGGTGACGCAACGGTCCACGGACCGAACGGGGCCGTCGCGGTCGGTGAAGACGTTACGGTCACAACCACCGGAACGGTCGGACAGACCGCGGTGGCTTCCTCGATCGACGTGATCGGCCAGCCCAACGGCGGGACCGCCGGCAAGGGTGCCGCGGTTCCCGGAGAGGTGACGGCTGTCGACCCGACCAACGGGACGCTCACGCTGACCGTCCGGGCAACCGACTCGCAGGGCCAGTCGCAGGACAGCTCGGTGATCGTCAACGTCAGCGCGTCGACGATCCTGGCGGTCGGCGACACCAACGGTGACGGGCAGATCACGCTGGCCGACGTCGCCGTCGGCGACCACGTCGTCGTCTTCACGCTCGATGCCTCCGCGAATCCGCTGGCGGCAATCGGGATCCTCGACGCGAGTCACGCTGGCGGCGATCACCAGGGTGGCGGCCAGGGGGACCATGGGGCGTTCACCGCGATCCCGGGAACCGTGACCAGCGTCGACGTCGCTGGGTCGAGCCTGGTGCTGACCGTCGCTGACGGGGCACTGGCCCCTAAGACGGTAACCGTCGATCTGGGCGAGCACACCTCATTCGGTGGCCACGATTCGGGCAACGACGGCCCGATCAATCTCTCCGACATCTCGGTCGGCGACAACGTGACGGTCTACACCCGCGACGCCACGAGCACTCCGGTCGTTGCGGTCGGAATCGTCGACAGCAGCAACGCCGGCAGCGGGGACTCCTCGGGGCACGGCAGCGGCGACGGCTCAGGCCAGACCACCACATCGACGAACGCGTTGCCGACACGGTTCGGCGGTCTCGTGACCGCCGTGCGCGGCGACGGCCTGACGGTGAACGTGACCAGCGGCGGCCCGCTCAGCGGGCAGCTGGTGGTCGTCAGCGTTCCGCCGACGGCGTCACTCGAAGGCGCCACGGGCGCCGGGGGCGGGCCCGAGAGCCTGACCAACATCTCCGTCGGCGACGCCGTCGAGATCTTCACGCACGACGCGAGCGGCTCACCGGTGGTGGCCGTTGGAGTGCGTGACGACAGCGGCACGCCGGGCTCGTAACAGCAGCGAAGCTTGCACCTCCGGGGTTTCGGTCCGCCAGGGCCGAAACCCCGGATTGACTAGGCTGCGCGCGATGCGGTTGTTCCGTCCCACAGCGCGGCTCTGCCGCGAGCTCGTGCGCCTGCTTCCCGATCGACCGTTCTCGATCGAGTTCTGGGACGGTGGGCGGGTGCCGGCGACGGAGCCGCAGACGCCGACGTTCTTCGTGCGCCGGGCGTCCGCGATCGCGCACGCGCTGCGCGCCCCGGGACCGCTCGGGCTCGGCCGCGCCTATGTCGAGGGGTCGCTCGAGACCGACGACATCGACGGTGGGTTCCTGATCGTCGATGACTGGGTGCCGCCGCGGATCGGTGCGCGCGATGGGGCGCGCCTGCTGGCCGCGCTCGCCCTCGCGGCGATCCCGGCGGGGATTCCGCGCCGGCCCTCGACCGAGCTGCTGCTACCCGGCGAGCGCCACAGCCCGGAGCGCGACGCGGAGGCGATCCGCTACCACTACGACGTCGGCAACGAGTTCTTCGCGCTGTTCCTCGATCCGTCGATGACCTACAGCTGCGCGCTGTTCTCGCGCGGCGCGCGGACGCTCGAGGAAGCGCAGCGCGCCAAGCTCGACCTGATCGCGCAGAAGCTCGAGCTGAAGGCCGGCCAGCGGGTGCTCGACGTCGGCTGCGGCTGGGGGAGCTTCGCGATCCACGCCGCGCGCGAATACGGGGTCAGCGTGACGGGGATCACCCTGTCGCCGTCCCAGGCCGAGCTGGCGCGGGCGCTGGTCAGTGACGCGGGGGTCGCCGACCGCGTCGAGATCCGCATCGCCGACTACCGCGAGCTGACCGGTGAGCCCTTCGATGCGATCGCCAGCATCGGCATGGCCGAGCACGTCGGGGAGTCCCAGATCGACACCTACGCGCGGTCGTTGTCTCGCGTGCTCAAGCCCGGCGGCGTGGTGCTCAACCACGCGATCAGCCTGATGCGCCCGGAGGAGGATCCGCTGGCCGACAAGTTCACGATGCGCTACGTGTTCCCCGACGGCGAGCCGCTGCTGCTCTCGCGCGTGCAGCTCGCCTTCGAACGGGCGCACTTCTACACCGAGCACGTCGAGGGCTTCATGACCGACTACGCGGTCACGCTGCGCCACTGGCACGATCGCCTCGACGAGCACCTCGACGAGGCCGAGCGGC
>OBLU010001928.1_pt1 | contig 19171 bp, 17 predicted proteins | sample 1518681 | NCBI WGS metagenome assembly OBLU01 (sample SAMEA3539304, study PRJEB22396) | soil metagenome | biome: tundra; feature: field; material: soil | place: USA | collected 2010-05 | depth 0.15 m | reverse complement strand
TCGTGGAAGACGGCATGGACAGCCTGCACATCGGCTGCTCGCCGGGAGCGCGCGAGTTCTTCACCAAGGTATTCCAGGAAGCGGCGGGCAAGGCGTCCGGCGATATCGTGGAGGCCGGGGAAGGGAAGTGACGCGCCGGTTCGTGAAAGCACCACGAGGGAGTTGTGCATCCGGGGCCAACTGGCGGTACACTCTTCTGTGGGAGACTTGAATGTCCGATCCAAATCATCATGACGGGGTAGTGCGGCCGCGCACTGCGGTGCTCACCAGGGGGTTCGATCCCACGCTTTCGGTGGGCTCGGCCCGGCCCGCGGTTTTTCGCAGTTCGACCTACGTGTTTCCGAGTCCTGAGGAGGCGGAACACGCCTTCGCCATCACCACCGGGAAGATTCAGATGGAGAACGGAGGCCGCGCCGACCTGATCTACTCGCGATTCTCGCATCCCAACGCGGAGATCCTGGAAGACCAGATCGTACCCCTGGATGCCGGCGCCAGCTACGCGGCGGTGTTCAATTCGGGCATGGCGGCGATCATGACGGCGTGTTTCGCCTATGCGCGGCCCGACAGCACGATGGTGTACACAACCCCGTTGTACGGCGGCACGACGGGCCTGATCCACCGCTTCCTGAAGCCGCTCGGCGTGACTGGCATTCCGGTGGCCTCGGGACACGGCGAGGCCATCGAAGAGGCCATCCGTTCGGCCAAGAACCTTTGCATCGTGTTCCTGGAAACTCCGGCCAACCCCACCATGATCATGACGGATATCGAGCGGGCGTCGGCCGCCGCGGCGCGCCATCCCGACCGGCCGGTGGTGATGGTGGACAACACATTCCTGGGACCGACCTTCCAGCACCCGCTGATGCTGGGGGCGAACCTCACGCTCTATTCCGCCACCAAGTATCTGTCCGGCTACAGCGACATGCTGGGCGGAGTGGCGATCACCGACAGTTCGGCGATCATCCAGAAGATCCGCGGCGTGCGCAGCATGTTCGGCAACATCCTGCAGCCCGACGAGTGCTGGATGCTGGACGGGCGCCTCTCCACCGTGGCGCTGCGCATGAACCGGCAGAGCAAGAACGCGCAGCGCATTGCCGAAGCGCTCCACGGGCACAAGCTGTTGAGCCGGGTGATCTATCCGACGCTGTTCACGGATCCCGAGCAGAAGCGCATTTTCGAGAAGCAGTGCGATTTTCCGGGCGGCATGTTCTCCATCGAGTTCAAGGGCGGGAAAGAGCCGGCGTTCGAGTTCTTGCGCCACCTGCGGATTACGCGCAACGCGGTGTCGCTGGGCGGTGTGGAATCGTTGACCTGCCATCCGAAATCGACCACGCATTCCGGCATGTCGCCCCAGGAACTGGAAGAGAGCGGCGTGACGGACGGGCTGGTGCGGATTTCCGTGGGAGTCGAGGACTGGCGCGATCTACTGGCCGATTTCGAACAGGCGCTGGCGGCGGTGGCGGGGGCATAAGGCTCCGCCTTGTGCACGGTGGGGCAGCCGATTCTGCCGGCCTTATACCTGGGGCGCGCGGCTACCGACCAGATCATGCCAGATGGCCATGGCGTTGCGGCCACGGGAGAGCCCCAGTTCGATGGCGTCGCCGTAGCTTTTTATCTGGTACTGTTCTGGGCCAAGCAGACGCGCGCCCTCCACCCGGCGTTGTTGATTGTTGGCTTCCACGCCGCCGCCTTATGGGCTGGACACTTCGATTTGACCATCACGAATTGGGTGTTCGAAGGGGCTTGTCTGGCGGTAATCGGACTACTCGTACTCCTGTTCCAAGCTGAGTTGCAGCACTCGCTCCTGCGACTGGACAGTATCGCCCATCTAAGGTTCCATGCGCCTGCCGCCTCCATCCGCACCTACGATGCGATCGTTGGCGCCATGTTCGAGATGGCCCAAAGCAAGATTGGGGCGCTGATTGTGCTTACTCGCAAGGATCCGATTAGCAACCTGGTTTCGAACGGCATCAGAATCGACGCGGAAGTGTCGAAGGCGCTCATCGAAGCGATTTTTCGCAAGGATTCTCCCATTCATGATGGAGCTGTGCTTATTTAAGGCGAGCGGATCGCCTATGCGCGTCTGGTCCTGCCGTTGGAGTGGGCGGGAAGACGTGCCGACCGAGTTCGGAACACGCCATCGCGCAGCGTTGGGATTGGCCGAGGCCTCAGATGCCTTGGTATTGGTAGCTTCGGAAGAGCGGGGGCAGGTGGTGGTGATCGATGGACGAGATATCCATGCGATGCCAGATGAGTCCGCGCTACGGCAAGCGCTTTATAGTCTTCATCCCGAGCGGCCCGCCTCGGTACTGAGCAAAGTTCATAGGCTACTGTTCGCCAACATCCGATATCGACTTTCAGCTGTCGCGCTGGCGAGTCTGATTTGGGTTGTTTCGTTTCTTGGAGGCGGGACAACGGTCAAGACCGTCATCGCCCCGGTGGAGTTTGCGAATGTGCCTGTGGGCCTATACATCTCCAATCAATGATGTTCCATCTGCCGACATGCGCTGGACACGACAAAGCCCTCCAGCAGGCTCTCGCCAAGGGTTATCCGTATCCTGAGTGAAAGGCCGAAGGTAGTTTACCAGCGGCGCACGGGTCCCACGTCCACATGGACGAAATTGGAATCCCGATAGTAGCCAACACCCCCGCGCCGCAGGTGCAATGCAGCGTCCCGCACTCTGGCGGTGGCGATTCCCGGCAGCCGAATATCAATGGCCTCTGCCTGCATGTGGAGACTGTGGACGGCGACACCCGTCTTCGTGCCGCGCGTGCGCAGGAATTCGTTGCTCTTTGGCGTGCGGTATCCACAGACGACATCGATCTCGCCGCCATCATCGTTAACTGACGATGTCAGGTCGTAGAGCAGGTCGAATAGATGGGGATCGAAATGGTGGACATCTCCCGTGCGGCTGTCGCGGAGGTAGTGGTCGAGTTTGGCCAAGGAATCCGGCAAGTAGGTCTCTCCCCGCCGATAAACGATATCGAGCCGTTCGTTGCTATGGGTGTGATAGAAACGAAGGCGATATTCGCGCGGGGAGAAGATCTCGGATCTTAATGTTTGCCCCAGCGGGGCGACAAGCAATAAGACAATGGGCCACAAAATGGTGCTGCGGGTTCCCGATGTCATTTACGTCATCGTAGCATCTATCGTGGATTGGGCGCTTGGCAAGGCCGAGGTCGTGCAACGGCGAGGTCGAGCGCCCGCCGGCATTTCAAATCAACCTTGAACCAGGTGCGAATCAAGCGCGGGATAGTCGGTATAGCCTTTTTCCGCGCCACCGTAGAACGTCGATTCGTCCGGCGTGTTGAGCGGCGAGTTCGACCGGAAACGCTCGGGAAGATCCGAATTCGCCAGGAATAACCTTCCAAATGCCACCGCATCCGCCGTTCCGTCTGCCAGCGCGCGCGTCGCGGTATCGCGAGTGAACCCGCCATTCGCAATCAATGGCTCATGGAACTCCCGCCGAAGATCCGCCAGAGACACCAGCACCGCTCCGTGCCGCAAGTCGTCTTCCGAGGTCGCGATGAGGTGTACATAGGCAAGCCGGAAGGGATCCAACTCGCGCAAGATATAGTCGAACGTTGCCAATGGGTCCGAATCCCGCATGTCGTTGAAGACGCCGCCGGGGGAGAAGCGAATGCCCACGCGGTCTGAGCCCCACACTCTCGTGACGGCTTGGGTCACTTCCAAAGTGAGACGGGCGCGGTTCGCGGCGGGGCCGCCGTACTCATCCGTGCGGTGATTCGTGCCGTCGCGGAGGAACTGATCCAGCAGATAACCATTGGCATTGTGAATTTCGACGCCGTCAAAGCCGGCGATCTTGGCGCGTTGTGCGGCGGCGGCGAACTGGGACACGATGCCCGGCAATTCCGCCGTCTCCAGAGCGCGCGGCGTGACGTAAGGCCGCAGGCCCGTCTCCGTAAGTATCTGCCCGGACCGCGGAGCAATGGCGCTGGGCGCGACGGGTAACCCGCCATCTGGCTGGAAGCTGGGGTCCGAGATGCGGCCCATATGCCAGAGTTGGAGAACAATGCGGCCACCGGCGCGATGCACGGCATCGGTGACGCGATGCCAACCGGCGACCTGGTCGTCGGTGTAGATGCCAGGGGTGTTGGGGCAGCCCGTGCCCTGCTGAGAAACCACCGTAGCTTCCGTGACGATCAGGCCCGCCGTGGCTCGCTGTGAATAATACTTGGCCATCAACGGAGTTGGCACCCGGCCTGGGCCAGCCCGCATCCGCGTGAGTGGAGCCATGACCAGGCGGTTCGGCGCGTCAATCGCGCCCAGTTTAACGGGAGTGAAAAGAGTTGGAGTTTTCATGATTTTGATGAACGATCCGACGTTTCATCAGGTTGCGAGACGGGGATACAATCGGGCCCCGATCAAGACCAGGATGGTCGTAGTCAGGAGGATGACAGCATAGTCGACACTCAAACCAAAGCTGCTGGTGCTGCCGGCCAGCATGCAGGTTCGCAGCGCATCCACGACATAGGTCAAGGGATTCAGGTGAGAGATAACCTTCAGCCAGCCCGGCATGATGGCGGTGGGGTAGATCGCGTTGCTCGCAAAGAACAGGGGCATAGTGAGCACCTGACCCACACCCATGAAGCGTTCACGGGTCCTCACGATGCATGCGATGGTGAGTGAGAATGTCGAGAAGAGCGTCGCGGCAAGGACAACGATCACGAGGACGTTGAGGAGCGCTAGCGGGCTCCAATTCAACTTCACCCCGAGGAGAAGAGAGAGACCGTAAACGATGGCAGCCTGCGAGAGAGTACGGACGCCGGCGGAGAAGCCCTTCCCGAGCACCAGTGCCGCGCGTGGGGTTGGGCTGGCGAGGAATTTCTGTACAATGCCGAGGTCGCGCTCCCAAATAACGTTAATGCCGTAAAATATCGCCACGAAGAGAATGCTCTGGGCCAGGATCCCCGGAGCTATGAAGTCCAGATAGGGGATATTGCCGGTGTGCATCATCCCGCTGCGCGAAAACACTTGGCCGAAGATGAGCAGCCAAAGCGCAGGCTGGAGGGCGCGAGTGATCAGTTCCGTGAAATCGTGGCGCAGCTTACGCACTTCAAACTCGGTGATGACGAACGTCTTGTCGATGAAGCCGGCTAATGGGTGGATGAAAGTGGTTGCCATAGGGTTGGAGCTAGCCGAGTCGTTGAGCCGTAGCGCGCTCGGCGGATACGTCGCGGAAAGAGCCGCCGGAGTCAAGAGCGCTGCCGGCATAATGCACGAAGACCTCATCTAGCGTATGGCCGCCGCCCCCCAGTGAAGACTCAAGCTCCTGGCAGGTTCCAATCGCCGCCACCTTGCCCAGATGCATGATGGCAATGCGATCGCAATACTGCTGCGCCTCCTCCAGATAATGGGTGGTAAAAAACAAGGTCGTGCCGTAGTTGGTCCGCAGATCCACCAGATGCTTCCAAACGGCATCACGCGCAATCGGGTCCAGTCCGACCGTGGGCTCATCGAGGAAAAGGACTCGCGGCCGGTGCAGCGTGGACTGGGCAATCTCCAGGCGGCGGACCATGCCGCCGGAATACTCCTTCACGAGGCGGCCGCCGTCGGCAGTCAGGCCCATAAACTCCAATGCCTGCTGGATGCGGGCCTTCTGCTCCCGGCGTGGCAGGTCGTAAAGTTTGGCGAAGATGAGCAGGTTCTCGTAGCCGGTTAGCGAGCCGTCTACGGAAACCGCCTGCGGTACATAACCGATGGCGCGGCGAACGTCCACCGCCTCGGTGTTTATGGAGAATCCGGCCACATGCGCCTCCCCCGACGACGGCGGCAACAAAGTGGTGAGCATCTTGATGGTAGTCGTCTTGCCGGCGCCGTTTGAGCCGAGCAGGCCGAAGACTTCAGCCGCGTTGACCGTAAGGGTCACAGCATCGACCGCTGTGAATGGGCCGAAACGCCGGGTAAGGCTTTGGAGATCCAGAACGCTTTCGCTCATTGGGAGCAAGCCAGTTCGACGACCATCTTGCCGACGTTTCGCCCTTGGAAGAGCCCGATGAAAGCGCCCACCGCCTGATCGATTCCCTTCTCCACAGTTTCGTGGTCTTTCAATTTGCCTGCTCTGAAATATTCACCGACCTCTGCCTCGAACTCGGCTCGACGATGCAGCGAATCCGAAACTATGAGGCCTTTCATCGTGAGCCGTTTGGTGGTGATATTGAACAGGTTTGAGGGACCGGGGCGCGGTTGTTCCGCATTGTACCCGGAGATGCCTCCACAGGCGACGATCCGGCCATGGACGCGTAAAGCGGAGAGTGCCGCCTCAAGAGTTTCACCGCCTACGTTGTCGAAATAGACATCAATCCCGTCCGGTGCCTCGCGACGCAATTGTTCCAGGATATTTCCGGCTTTGTAATTGAAGGCGGTATCGAAACCACATTCCTCCAAGAGGAACCGGACCTTCTCCGCCGAGCCTGCCGATCCGACTACACGACATCCGCGCAGTTTTGCCAGTTGCCCGGCAACATTGCCGACGGCGCCGGCGGCTCCTGAGATGAAAATGACGTCGCCGGCTTTGACGTTCACCAGGTTTAGCCCTGCCCACGCGGTCATTCCTGTCATCCCCAAAACGCCAAGGTAAACCGAGAGGGGCTGAATGTCACGGCTGACGCGATGCAAGTCCTTAGGCGAAGCAGTGAAGTATTCCCGCCAGCCAAAGTTGGAGGTGACGATATCGCCCGGCTGAAATTCCGAAGCGCGCGACTCGATGACGTCGCCGACCGCGCCGCCCTCGAGCGGTTTGCCGATCTCGAAAGGCGGTACGTACGACTTTCCTTCGTTCATGCGACCTCGCATATACGGATCCACCGACATAAAGAGGTTACGAACCAGCACTTCTTGATCTTTCAGCGGTTCTGAAGCGGCCCACGCCAAGGTGAAGTTAGCGGCGGTTGGAATCCCGGTGGGTCGGGATGCCAGGCAAATCTCCCGGCTTGTAAGTTTTGACATAGATAACCTCGTTCTACACGCACCAATCACTGTCAGGACAAGGACTTCGCGCGCTTTAGATTTTCGCGCTCTACGAACTCCAGGATGTCAAAGCGATTAACGTCCCGGTCGGGGAAGAAGCTGTCTATCGCATCCTGTTCGGCGTCGAACACCTCGAATACGGTTTCCAACCGCGCTTGTGTCAGCAGCTCGATATGGGTGGTTCTCAATCCAAAGATTGCCAGCTTTCCACCCGCTTTTCGCAGCTTCGCCAAAGCAAAGAGCAGAGTTCCGAGACCTGTGGTATCGAGTTTCCGCAGGTTGCTGCAATTCAAGGCCACACGCAGTTTTCCTCCCGTTACCAGCCGGTCCAACTCCGCCCGAAAGTCCAGATCCTCCTGCCCGATGATGAGCTGACCATTCAGATCGACAATCCGCATGCCTTCCGCGTCTCGGGAAGTGATTTCTAGCGACATAGGTTTGGCGCACCGTTCAAATGAATGCCGATTGAAGCGCTTTCCTCAGAGACGCCTGGCACGTGCAGCCTTCCGGTTCTCCTATTTTGGGCGTAGGCAACCTTCTTTTCATGTGCACGGGGCGGACCAATCTCTCGCAAGTCGGGAATCCATGTGTGGACTGCCCTGGACGACGCTTATCCGCTTTTTACCGAACGTGCTGGGAGACAGTCAGGCAGTCATGAGGGCCGCTCGACGGAGGCCTCTCCGGTGCGTACTTTGCACCTGCAACGGCAAATTATGCACAATTAGCCCTCAAGCCCCGGAGTAAGGCGCAGGTTAGCCGATTCTCACGAAGTCTATTCGGCAGAAGCGATGCCGTGCCTGATGGCGTATGCCGTCAGAGCCGCGTGGATACCGAGCCTCCTCGGTGATTTTCTGCTTGTGGAATTACACCGTCGGCCAACTCGAAGTTGCAGTTCCCCAGTTGCTCGCTGACGAAACTTGCGGAGGAGGCCCAAGCTGGCCTGTCCCGGAGGAGGGGAAGGGTAAGGGTTGCATTGCCCGCGACAGTGGAGAATGTGCAGATTCTCACTGACGATGAGTCCGGCAGGGGCTACCATAAAAGAGAAAAACAGCAACTGAGTTCAAGTCAGAGGCGGAGGCAGTGCCTCGTGGATCGCTGGATTACCGATCTCCGGGTGCCGCTGTGTCTGCTCCTGCGGGGCTACCGGTTGAGGCCCGCTAGGCAGGGCGTCCGGAAGTGCCGACCGATGCTGTCAATCGGTAGCCAAGCTTGCTACACCTCTTGCTGTTGCCCCCAGCTTCAGGCGGGGCTGGTGATTCCGATTGGAGGGAACGTGGCAGAAAGCCGGTCGCAAATCAAAGGATGGGACGGCATCAGGAGGCCGCCAGGACTCGAGAAGTCCGCGGATGGGACCCATTCGGCGACTTGATGCCCCGACAGTCTACAGTTTCGGGCCGGGTCCTGATCGTCGACGATGACGAGCGACAGCGTGGGGCCTTGGCGGCCATTACTTCCGATTGTGGCTTTGATACTCAGGTGGCGGCCGACGGGCGCCAAGCCCTGGAACGCCTCACTACATTCCACGCAGACGTTATCGTGGCGGATTTGGTCACGCCGCGGATGGATGGCTTTGACCTGCTCCGCCACCTGCAGGAACGCGGCGACCTCACTCCGGCAATTGCGCTCACCGTCGGCGGCAGTGTGGAAAAGGCACTTTCTGCCGTCCATGACCGCAAGGCCTTTTGGTTCCTGGAGAAGCCAGTGGAACCGCTCGCTCTCAAGGCTCTTCTCGCTCTCGCAATTCGCCACAAAAGGAGTCTGCAGAAAGCCGAAGAACTCAAGCGCGACCTGAGTCTTCGCGGTATACTCGGGGACTTGGTAGGAACCTCCCCGGCTATGCTCCGCACCTTTTCGCTCATCAGGCAGGTTGCACCCACCTCAGCGGCTGTATTGATCCGTGGCGAGAGCGGCACCGGAAAGGAACTGGTTGCCAGGGAGATCCATAAGTGCAGCCCCCGCAGTGAAGGCCCTTTCATAGCGATCAATGCAGCCGCCTTGCCCGAAACCCTGATTGAGAGCGAATTGTTCGGCCATGAGAAGGGCGCATTCACGGGAGCGGTGGAACGCTCGGCCGGCTGTTTTGAACAGGCTCACGGGGGCACTCTGTTTCTAGACGAAATCGGCGAGATGCCGCAGTCTACGCAACCCAAGCTGCTGCGCGTCCTCGAGGACTTGCGGGTGCGGAGGCTTGGCGGTAAGCACGAAATCGCAGTGGACGTTCGGGTACTCGCCGCGACCAGCCAGGAGATTGGATCGCATCTGAGAGAGGAACTATATTATCGGTTGAGCGTATTCCAGATCGTAATTCCGCCACTGCGTGAGCGCAAGGAAGATATCCCGCTTATCGCGGATGTCATGCTGCAGAACATGAACAAGAAACATGGCACCCGCGTTACAGGAATTGATGCTGAAGTGCTTGACCTTCTTTATCGGTATGATTGGCCGGGTAATGTACGGGAGTTGCGCAACGTTTTGGAGGGCGCCACCATCATGGCGGGCGAGGGATTGATTCGGCTCAAGAATCTTGCCAGCCCCGACTTCAGCCTAAACCCTGGCCCGTATAGCCGGTCATCTTCCGGCTATGCGGGTCCGGCAATGCAGCCTGGCCAGTCACTCATGAACATGGAGAGAGCATACATCAAGCTTACGCTCGATCACGTCCGCGGCAATCGCAAGCGCGCAGCGGAAATGTTAGGGATCAGCCTCCGAACGCTGCAGAACCGGATTTCGGTACTGCGCGAAGAGGCAATGGCAGCGGCGTCCGACAGGGACGGCGGGAGCAATGGCAATCGTTGATCATCATCAACGGACCATTTTTGTAGTCGACGATGATCTTCCCGGCACTTTCTGGCGAAGCCGTTTGTCCCTTCGCAATTGCGTGCGTTGATGCTGCGCCTCGTCTCCCCGGATAGCACTCCAAATTCTCACATTAGCCACGAGTTCACGAGGTTGCGGGTCAGTCACGACTCTGTTCATGGAGTCAGCGTAAAGCATGCCGGCGATGCAACCCCGGCTTTGGCAGCGTCCACCTGTTTGCGGGCCGCCACCAAACCGTAGTAAAGCTGGTGGACTCCGGGGAAGATTTCGTCTTCGTCCTTCTTCAGATCGGCTTCGGTAACGTGCGTCTGGGCCGAGGCTACGCGGTTGGCGGCGCGGATTCTTGAACAGTTGGGTCAGAGGTTGGCCCACGGTGGTGTTGGTCACGAGCAGCGCGTTGGACTCCCGGAAATCACGGAACTTCCTGGAGCCCGGTGCGTAACTCTGAGCAAGCCCCAGAGGGTACACCTTCGTTGGAAGGATCGTGAGTCACGATTCAGTTCCGTAAGGACTATCATCATGAGAACGCGGAAAAGGGTTCTTCCGTTTTTGGCTGTGCTTTTTCCTGCCTTCTGCCTTCCCGTCACGACCCTCGCACAAACAATACCCAACGGCGCCGCCATCGACGCCGAAGTCGGCAAGCTCATGACCCGCACCCACGCCAAGGGTATGGCAGTTGCGGTCATCGATCACGGCAAGGTCGGCTATGTTCACGCGTACGGCATCCGTAACGCCAAGGGAGATCCGTTGACCACGGACACTGTCATGTACGGCGCGTCGCTGACCAAGACGGTGTTTGCCTATACGGTGATGCAACTGGTCGATCAGGGCAAGCTCAACCTCGACACGCCCCTCAAGGACGATCTCGACAAGCCGCTGCCGAGCTATGGCCCCGATCCGGTTTTCCCGGACAAATACGGGCCATACAAGGATCTGGCCGCCGATTCCCGCTGGGAAAAGATCACGCCCGGTATGTGCCTGACCCATTCGACCGGCTTCGGCAACTTCTGGTTCATCGAACCCGACAAGAAACTGCAAATCCATTTCGAACCCGGCACGCGGTACAGCTATTCGGGCGAAGGTTTCATCCTGCTGCAATTCGTCATCGAACACGGCCGCAAGGCGCAGGGGTTGGGGCTCGACGTCGGCGATCTGACCAAGGCCAATTTCGACCGGCTGGGCATGACCCGCACAAGCCTGGTGTGGCGTGACGGTTTCGCCGCCGATCTGGCCGATGGCTGGAACGATCAGGGACAGCCGCAGGAACATGACCAGCGTAGCAAGGTGCGCGCGGCGGGCTCGATGGACACCACGATTTCCGACCTGCCGAAATTCGTTGCCGCCCTGGTGCGCGGCGATGGCCTGAGTGCGGCATCGCGCGCCGGGATGACGAAACCGCGGCTGCATATCACCACTGCCCATCAGTTCCCCCCATTCCTCCCCGACCTTCCAGTGAGTGAGCAGCGCAAGGATTTGTACGCTGGCCTCGGTGTCGTCGTCTTCGACGGCCCGAAAAGCCACGGCTTCTATAAGGGCGGCCACGACGGCCAGACGGCCAACACCGTGGTCTGCATCGAGGCCGGTCAGCGCTGCGTCGTCATCCTGTCGAACGATGTTCGCTCCGAGGCGGGCTTCGCCGATCTGGTCAGATTCATCCTCGGCGACATCGGCGTGCCCTATGACTGGGAATATGGCGACCACGCTGGAAAGTCGTGAGTTCGCAGTGAGTCGGCTACATCACGACACGTTCACCTGACCGTGCTTGACGCATTCCAACGGTCTTGATCAGGATGAGCCGACCACGGCGCGGTATGTCGAGGCAGTCAGGCCGCGGTGTCTTTTGTGTTGACACTGGCGGCCCGTCTGAGTATCGTTTCGATCCGCGCCAGATCGTTCAGGCGGATGCCGGCGTAAGGCATCGCCCACCCCATTTGCCGTCCAGGAATCCCCAGTTGCCAGAGGAGCGGCTTGCGGGCATTTTCAGGGAGAACCGTCGGACTCGTCCCGCCGCGCCGCGCAGGCGCGAGGCTCTGGCTGCCGTCTTACCTGGACTTCGGGGTTGCCAGATAGCCGTGAACATTTCCGCTGCTTTTCTCCACCGCTATGCCGATGATCTCGCCGCTGGAATTGATAGAACATGCGGTGATTAGAAACAACGGTGAGTCGGCGGGAATGAGCGTGTTGAGGTCGGTCATCGTGTGGTTCTGCAGAAGGAACGCGCGTGGGTTGAAATTGGCGTCCAGCGACACGCCAACTACCTCGCCTGCGTCGTTAATGCCGTTGGCGGCGCTATGAGCATCCCCGGGAAGCACGCCGAGGTCATGTATACCTGTCTCCCTGCCCCACAGGAAGGCATGAAAGTACGCGTCGCCTTTCACGTCTGAATTACCAACTACCTGACCCTGGTTATTAAGGTTTACAGCTTCAATTCCGTTTCCGTGTCCCGTCCCGCCGAGATTGCCGAGGTCGGTCGCTTTGCCGTCTTCCCAGAGCAGGGCGTGAAGAGGCCAGAGATTGGTCAGGCTAATCGGGCTGAAGGCTGTGCACTCGCCCGATCCGCCCGCAGCCTGGCCGTGGTCGTTGATCGCCAAGGCGTTTCCATCCGGGTCGCCGGGATGCGTGGGGAGTTCCTGGACCTTGCCATTTTGCCAGACGACGGGCTTGAACTGAAGCTTTTGAGGACCGGCGGATGGGCAGGTCGGGTCCGGTGTGCCATTCTCTGCCATTCCGGCCACTTCGCCTCGATTGTTGATCTGGTTGGCCGCGCCGCTGTTGCCTCCTAGCGTCGGGAGCGGATGCATCACGCCGTTTTGCCACAGGAAAGGGAGACACGTGGTACCGGAGGACGGAAGCCCAAGCGCCGCGAAACCGCAGAAATCCTCCCCTTTCGGGTCCGGACTAAGGGTTTGGGCTTCGCCCGCGACCTGGCCCCATTGGTTGACGCCAATCGCCATGCTGTTCGGTCCTTTGAGTCCGGGGGTGCCGATATCCAGCTTCCGTCCCTTGTACCAAAGGACACCATGGAGTGTGTTGTCGGGGAAAGCTGCGGCGCCGCTGACCAGGCCGTTATTGGTGATGACGAACGGCTGGCCGGCCGGGCCGACGGCGCCGAGGTCGATGACCGAAAAGCGGTGTGGTTGTGCCATTGCAAGCGCGGCGAGCAAACTGCCCGCCGCAATCGAAGTCATGATCGTTTTCATATGTCCCTCCATACAAGTACGCGGAGACTGCGCCCGGGAACTATCACGCAAGGGGCGCAATAATTAAGGCGACCGGGCGCTGCGGTATAATCGCAACCAAGATGGGGACCGAGAGGGCGGCACAACCAGAGGCACGGGTGGTGGACGATATCAGCGCTCTCCTCCGCGCCTGGAGCGGCGGAGACCAGAGCGCGCTCGAAAGGCTGACCCCCATTGTTTATGACCAACTCCACAGCCTGGCACGCCGCTACCTGAAGCGTGAGCGCCCCGGTCACAGCCTCCAGGCCACGGCCCTGGTCAACGAAGCCTACATGCGCCTGGTGGATCAGGAGCGCATGCGGTGGCACAATCGAGCCCAGTTTTTCGCGGTTTCGGCCCAGTTGATGAGGCGCATTCTGGTGGACCATGCGCGGCGCCACAACCTGAAACGCGGGGGCGGCGTGCTGCATGTGTCCTTGGAAGAGGCGGCCATGGTGGGCGGCGACCAGGGCGGCGACCTGGTGGCGCTGGATGACGCGATGAACGCGCTGGCGCGGCTCGATCCGCGCAAAGTGCAGGTCGTCGAGATGCGATTCTTTGGCGGACTCAGTGTGGAAGAGACGGCCGAGGTGCTCAAAGTATCGCCCGTCACCGTGATGCGCGATTGGAGCACCGCCAGGGCATGGCTCTATCGCGAACTGACCGGCGAGACAGGCGATGGAGTCTGAACGCTGGCAGCGGGTCGATGACCTGCTACAGGCCGCATTCGAGCGCCCGCAGGCCGACCGCAGAGAGTTTTTGCGGCAGGCGTGCGCGGGCGACAAAGCGCTGGAGCGGGAGGTCTGGTCGCTCGTGGCCTCCGAGCAGAAAGCAGGAGTTTTCCTGCAGAGCCCGGCGATCGATGTGGCCGCGCGGGCAATCGCTCTCCAGCAGTGCCAGGGCACACCGGAGACTGCCGGCTGCCTCACCGGCCAGACCATCTCCCATTACCGCATCGTCGAGAAGTTGGGCTCTGGCGGCATGGGCGTGGTTTACAAGGCGGAGGACCTCCGCCTGCGCCGGTTCGTGGCTCTCAAGCTCCTGTCGGACGAGCTCGCCCACGACCCACAAGCGCTCAGTCGTTTTCAGCGGGAGGCACAGGCTGCTTCCGCGCTGAACCACGCCAATATTTGCACGATTTATGAAGTGGAAGAACATAATTACCAGCCGGTGATCGTCATGGAACTGCTGGAAGGGGAAACCTTAAAGCAAAAAATCCGCGCCGGCCCCATCCCCACGGACGAACTCGTGGATATTGGCATACAGACAGCCCATGCTTTGGAATCTGCCCACGCAGAGGGCATCGTCCACCGGGACATCAAACCCGCGAACATCTTCATCACGCGGCGTGGTCACGCGAAGGTTCTCGACTTTGGATTGGCGAAAGTCGGTTCCGTCCTCGACCGTCACGCAGCCGCCGACGCCGCCGGGGCATCGACCTTCACCATCGAAGACCAACTGACCGGCGCGGGGAGCGCGTTGGGGACGGTGTCGTACATGTCGCCGGAACAGGTCCGCGCCGGAGATCTGGACGCCCGCTCGGATCTATTCTCCTTCGGCGTGGTGCTCTATGAAATGGCTACAGGCAAGCTGCCCTTTCGCGGGGAAAGCCAGGAGAAAGTTTTCGATTGCATTCTCACCCGCGCGCCCGTGCGCCCGAATCCCGGTTTGCCGGCGGAATTAGAGCGCATCATCGGCAGGTGCCTGGAAAAAGATCGCAAGTTGCGCTACCAGCACGCAGCCGAGATTCGCACCGACCTCCAGCGCTTGAAGGGCGCCGCAACGGGCATCGCCAAACGCCGGAAGACGATCGTTCCTGCCGCCGCGGTCGGGCTGGCGCTCTTCGCCGCCGGTTATTTCTATTCTCACCGCACACCAAAGCTCACGGACAAAGATACGCTGGTGCTCGCCGATTTCATCAACAAAACGGGCGACCCCGTGTTTGACGGAACGCTCCGCCAGGGGTTGGAGGTGCAGCTGGAACAATCGCCTTTTCTCAGCGTCGTCCCGGAGGAGCGTATCCAGCAGACACTGCATCTGATGGATCGCCCGGCCGATACGCGCCTCACCCCGGAAATCGCCCGTGAAGTTTGCGAGCGCGCCTCCAGCGCCGCGGTCCTGGAAGGCTCCATTGCGCGCCTCGGGAGTCAATACGTATTGTGGTTGCGCGCCAAGAACTGCCGCACCGGCGACGTCCTGGATGAGGAGCAGGAGCAAGCCGCAAAAAAGGAAGACGTCCTGAACGCCCTGACCCACCTTGCGAGTGAATTCAGAACCCGAGCCGGGGAATCGCTCGCCACGGTCGAAAAGCATGGTACTCCGCTGGCCGAGGCCACCACGGCGTCTCTCGAGGCCTTGAAGGCCTATAGCGCGGGCGTGAAGACCTTGTTTACAATCGGCGATGCCGCAGCCCTGCCCTATTTCAAGCGCGCCACTGAGATCGACCCGAAATTCGCCATGGCCTACGCGTATCTGGGGCGCGTGTACGGTGACCTTGAGGATCCATCCCTCTCCGCGGAGAGCACGAGCAAAGCGTATCGGTTGCGCGATCGCACCAGTGACCAGGAAAAGTTTTTTATCGCCGCCTCCTACGATCTACAGGTCACGGGCAACCTTGAGAAGGCGCAACAGACCTGCGAAGCGTGGGCGCAAACTTATCCTCGTGAGGTCATGGCGCCAAGATTTCTGGCGCTGATTCACTTTGTGTCCGGCCAGTACGAAAAGTCGATTGAAGAAGCCAGGAAATCGGTCGAGCTCAATCCGGACTTTGGCCCCGGGCATTCCTTTATCGCTGACGCCTATCAACGCCTCGACCGCCTGGATGAGACTGAGAACACGCTTCGGCGGGCTTCCGAGCGTCAACTGGAAACCCCGGAGTTCGTAGTGCTGCGTTATGACATCGCGTTCTTAAAAGGCGACGGGCCGGGAATGGAACGGGAATTGGCCGTGGCGAAGGAAAAATCCGGACCGGGAGAGTGGAAGTCTGACCACGACGCTTTTGTTTTGGCGTATGGGGGCCACTTGCAACAGGCGAGGAGGACGTTACGTCGCGCCGTGGATTTGGCTTTGCCGGTAAGCCGGGAGAAGGCGGCTTTGTACGCCATTTCGGAGGCGCTATGGGAGTCCTTCTTCGGTAATGCGCCCGGGGCAAGACGAAGCGCGCTGGCGGCGCTGAAGATTTCCAGAGAGCTTTATGTGGAGTACGGCGCTGCTTTCGCACTGGTCGAGTCGGGGGATTTTTCTCAGTCTCAAACACTGGCGAACGATCTGGAAAGGCGTTTCCCGGAGGACACCGGAGTCCGGTTCAGCTACCTGCCTGCGCTTCGCGCTCGTCTGGCACTGAACCACGGCCAGCCATCAAAGGCTATCGACCTGCTGCAAATCGCCATACCCTATGACCTGGGCATGCCGCGCAGCGCCATACATGGTAACTTCGGGGCCCTCTATACGGTCTATGTGCGTGGTGAGGCCTATCTGGCCGCGCACCAGGGCGCCGAAGCCGCCGCGGAATTTCAGAAGATTCTCGATCACCGCGGGATCGTTGTCAGCGATCCCATAGGCGCAGTGGCGCATTTGCAGCTTGGCAGAGCCTTCGTTCTGGCGGGAGACAAGACCAAGGCAAAGGCTGCCTACCAGGATTTCCTCAACCTCTGGAAAGACGCCGACGCCGACATCCCGATCCTCAAGCAAGCCCAAGGGGAATACGCCAGGATGCAATGAGCGTCGAACGGCGAGCTTTGCGGGAGCATTTTGGTCGGGATCGCACCGGACCCCTGGGTGCGTCACCGGCGCCTTGAATCCACCCAGCGCCGCGAATCTCCGCGCCACTGTATCGAGTTGGGCCACGGGCCCGGGGGGGATTCCGCAGGTTCTATACGCCGGCGGGGCGCCGACCCTGCTCTGTGGAGTCCAACAGATCAACCTTCGCATTCCCGATCAAGTAGCGCAACCGCTTAACGCCGTGCAGGTCATGCTCGGCGTCGAATTGCGGAGCCCTACCCAACTCAGCTACGCACATACCACCGAAGGGACCACCATCGCCGTGAAGTAGCACGCGGCATAGTCCTGTTTCGCGCCATCACCGTTCACAAACCACTTCTTTCGATTGCGCACGTACGCCGGTCTGCTACCAAATTGTACCGATGCACCGGAACTTCCCGGATCGTCAGTACTCGGAAGCTGGGCAGATTCATTGTTCCGCCCACAGCTGGCAGTCGTGAGCCGAACGGCGACACATAAACGCTTGATAGAAATGGGTAGACGGGCGCTGCTATTGGCGATCTGCTAACGGAGCACTCGAAAATAGAAACTGGCCGCGCTTTTCCAACACATTAGCATCGCGTTGATTGTGAACGGAGCACAACGGAGCACAGAGTTCACCCCTGCACGTAACTGATTGAAAAACTGGAGCGGGAGACCGGATTCGAACCGGCGACGTCCAGCTCGGGAAGCTGGCAGATGCTCCCATCGTGACGGACGATTTACATGTTTTCAATCAGTTACAGCAGCACTAGGTTGCGCCGGTCGGCGGCAATTGATGGGGTTTTGATGGGGTATCCTGCGTTTTGATGGGGTTTTTGATGGGGCGAATAAATAGAGAATATCACCGGCGTGGAACTGCTGGGGCTTGGCCTCGATCGCCTGATAGCAACGATGAGGGATGAATCGCCTCGATCTCGTAGCGCGCAAAGTCCTCGGTGTTGAAGGTCAGAATGCGGCGGACACCATTCACATTCATCGCCGCCACCAGTTTCGCGTCGTGGACCTTAATTCCAATAACCTTGTGCCGGACCACGAGGCGTTTCCACTCCCCATAGGCCGCAGGCGAGTCCGGCAGGACCGTCAGGAATCGCTCGATTTTCTCCATCTCAACCAAAGCGAGCGCAACGGAGAATCCGAGGCCGTTGTTCGCCGCGGGCCGCGTTGCCACATTCCAGAACTCGGACATATTCTGGAGTGTGAAATACACCGGATCACCGGCGGCGAGCAGTCTTGCGACACTCTCGACCGCTAACGTATGGCTCGGATGATCAGGCTGTGTGCGCCGCAGGAGAATATTGGTATCGACGAGGATGCTCATCTCCCATCATCGCCGTAGATACTTTCGCGGCTGATTGCGTCATCCGAAAGAGGCTGGGTGTGGGGGAGGTCACGGGTTGACTCCCGCCACGCGGCAGCCCGCTCGCGCGGTGAAAGGGCGGAACCGGCTCGCGGAGAAACCTGCCCACGGAGAAGACTCTCCACGTACTGGGGTAGTTCGAGGCCATGATCCCGAGCCTGAGCGACCAGGTCGGCTTCGATATCGGACGGTAGGTGGATGGTCACGGTCATGGGAGGACTCCGGTTTCCTTCAAATCCTAGGATATCGCGGTATTACTGTCATGTGGAAACCGCCCGGCCAGTACCGTTCGCGACGGCGCGGACTACGCCCGTTTGCCCGATTCGATGGTGGTGCCGCCATCGATCAGGTACTGCGCTATTGGTCTGGGACGGCGCAAACAAAGACGCCATTCTCAAGGCCCGGCGCGACCTGCTGGCGGTGCACGCACCGACAGACGGGTGGACCTTGGCTTCGATGTAGAGCGGCGCGTTCACCACCAGCCTGGCGATGACGGCGCGCTACAGGGCTCCGGCTGCCGGTTTCCGACCCGGCGTACCAGCGGGGCGTTCAATACCTACTTAGGCCGCGACTGGAGGGTGGATCGTCGCATGTTCGTGGCATACCGCGGGATTCCAGCCGTATCACGATTTCGGATTCCCGCACGGTGCGGACCAGTGGATCTCGGCTGTCCGGATAAAACGACATACGCGCAAGGGGCCCAACCTATTTGCTCCACATGACGTGAGTCGCGTGTTGCGAGATCTATCCGTTGTTGGACGCACGGGCTGTTCCCGACAGTAATTGTCTCCGGCCGTCCCAAACCCGATCTCCCAGGAGGCGACATATGGCCCGCGCGGGGCCAGTGTACGAGATGAGGGTTTCACGGCCCCAATCTTGCGGAGAGGATCCCCGCACCCTGTAGGGAGACGTCGGGCGATCACCCGCCGGGAATCCGGCGGTGGCCAGATTGCGGCGGCACTTCGACGAGTCGGCATTTCATCCACTTGAACTGGTGCAGACTCGGATCATGAAGCGAGGCAGCGGTTA
>OBLU010001926.1_pt1 | contig 19186 bp, 22 predicted proteins | sample 1518681 | NCBI WGS metagenome assembly OBLU01 (sample SAMEA3539304, study PRJEB22396) | soil metagenome | biome: tundra; feature: field; material: soil | place: USA | collected 2010-05 | depth 0.15 m | reverse complement strand
AATACGACCTCGACATGATCTACGTCTCCGGCCCCGGGCACGGCGGTCCGGCGGTCGTGGGCAACACCTACCTCAAGGGCACTTACAGCGAGATCTATCCGAACATCAGCCGGGACGAGGCGGGGCTGCAGAAGCTGTTTCTTCAGTTTTCGTTCCCCGACGGCATCCCGAGCCACGCATCGCCGGAGTGTCCGGGCTCGATCCACGAGGGCGGCGAGCTGGGGTATTCGCTCAGCCATTCGTTCGGGGCGGTATTCGACAATCCCGATCTGGTCGTTGCCTGCGTCGTCGGCGACGGCGAGGCGGAAACGGGCCCGCTGGCCACGGCGGGGCACTCGAACAAGTTTCTCGATCCAGTGACCGATGGCGCGGTGCTGCCGATATTGCATCTCAATGGCTACAAGATTTCCCACCCGACCGTCCTCGCCCGCAGCTAATGCCGCAATGATAAGTGCTAATGCTGGAAAATTTAGTGCCGATGCTGCCGTTGGCATAGAGCTTCCTATTCTCAGAGCGTTCCCTAGTGATTTATTAAGTGTTGACCAACCTATCCCAGAGAATGGGGCTTATGGTGGTGGAGTTAACGATTCAATTCCAACCAAGTACTCTGCAATTGGATACATCAACTATAAAAACTATGGACGCACTCCAGCTTTCCCAATCGATTTTTCAGGGGGGTGGGAAGTTACTGCCCAACTTCCTGATAATCCTGACTACACTAAGTGTGTTGGAATAAATCACGCTGTTGTTTATAGACCGGCGTCGGAAGATCCTGAGACCAATTACTCGGTGGGTTTTCATTGCACTATCGAACTTACTGACCAAGAAATTATTGAAATTTCTAACGGAACTTCTTGGCTTTGGTTTTATGGTTGCCTCAAGTTTCGTGATTTCATGAACACTGAACAAGAATCTAGATTTTGCTGGAGATGGGCTAATCGGAATCACGATGGAAGCCCATTTTATTTTTTTGCTAGTGACGGGAATCCTCCTCCAGCATATTTGCGTGCTCCTAAAGACAATATATAGGTCGCCTTTGTGTCGCGGGCTGTGTGCTACGACTGGCTGCTTTGGGGCGTCGAGTTTGATACTATGAAGTTCCGCTCCGTGCCAAAAGGAGATACTCAGACTACTCTCTGAATGAGCTGGCTCATCGTGCTGCTTCAATGAAATATACCTCCAGATGCCACGGCGTTATAATTTTACTTAGACAAGAATTTTTTATCTTGGATTAAATGAACCGCATATTTATAAAGCACAGTCCCCATCATGCTCAAGATTCAGACCAAAGCCATCAGTATTGTCACTGACAAAGATCATCAACATCTGTCCAAAGAACAAAAAGCGTTCAACACCCTGATCAAGAAAATTGAAGAAAAACGCGCCAGCCTTGCCGCTTGGCAAGAAATTATTCCGGCTTACCATAAGAAATACGCCAGCGACTATATTCCGCTGGTCGAAACTTCTCAGGATATACAAATCGAGTTAGTGCATTGCCTTGACCGTGCCAGTGATCAAAAAGGGCTTACTTCGACCGAGCGCCGCATGATCCATGACCTGATTAGCGGGATGGCCGGTGGCCTTGCAGCAGAGCGTGGCGATGCGGATTTGAAAAACATCTACAACAAACACAGTGGCTCGGACTACGACGCGGAAGAAGCTGCCTCCATGAATGGCTTGAAATCCATGCTGGAGGACGTGATAGGCGTCGACTTGGGTGACGACCTGGATATGAGCTCTCCAGAAGAAATATTTAAGCGGGCTCAAGCTCACATGCAAGAACAGCAGGCACAATTCGAAGCTGAAAGACGGGAGTATGAAGAACGCCAGGCAAAGCGAAAAAAGACGGCAAAGCAAATAGCCAAAGAGTCTCAGCAACAGGCGGAGGAGCAGCAAATCAGCCAGTCCATCCGCGAGTTGTACCGCAAATTGGTCAGTGCCCTGCACCCAGACCGCGAACCCGACCCACAGGAGCGCGAAAGAAAAACACTCTTGATGCAACGCATTAACCAAGCCTATGACAAGAAAAATCTGTTGCTATTATTGGAGTTGCAACTGGAGTTAGAGCACATCGATCAGGCTACCATCAACAACATTACCGCAGGCCGGCTGAAGCACTACAACAAAATATTGAAAGAACAGCTCAGTGAGTTAGAGCACGAAATCTTTGTCACTGAGGATATGTTCAAAGCGCAATTTGGCATATCACCCTTCGAACGGCTGACCCCAAGCACCATCATGCGCAACCTCGCCGCCGATATCGTCGGCATCCAACACGCCATTCGTGACTTAAAGAACGATCTGCTTGCATTCCAAGACATTAAGATGCTTAAAACTTGGCTGAAAGCAATGCGGCGGCGGCAAAAAATGGATTATCTTGATTGCCCTTTTTGAGCTATTGTGTCGTCGTAGTTCCGCTTTGTGGCTGAGAATTTAATAACACGGGCATTCGCTCTGTGCCAACCGGAACTTCATCCTGCCGGCAGGATTTTTATCTTACGCTTTACATGTGTAAAGAAATGCTTTACAGTTATGCATGATTGAATCATTCATGCACAAAGGGCTGGAAGAGCTTTTCGAGAAGGGTAAGAGCGCCAAGGTGCAGGCATCATTGGCAGATCGCGTATCGCGACGACTGGATGCCATCGATACAGCAAAAACACTTGAAGCGTTAAACATTCCTGGTTTTGATTTCCACCCACTGCATGGCAAACCGAAGCGTTACAGCATCCATGTAAATGGACCGTGGTGCATCACCTTCGAATGGGAAGGCGAGAATGCGTTTCGGATCAACCTAGAAAACTATCATTAGGAGGCATCATGCGTACACGTAAACCAACTCATCCCGGCGCAATTTTGCGCGAAGATGTTCTACCCGAACTCAATATGTCAGTTAGCGCTTTTTCCCGCAGCCTTGGCGTTTCGCGTCAAACCCTGCATGCGGTACTGGCGGAACGCAGTGGTATTTCTCCTGAAATGGCATTGCGCTTGGGGGCATTGTTGGGCAATGGTGCTCAGCTATGGGTGGACATGCAAACAAAATTTGACTTGTGGCAAGCTGAAGCTAAGTTGCACGACGTGTTGCAACAGATGCAACGCATTACAGTCGAACATGTGTCAGCTTGACGACCACACGACGTCAGGTTCTGCTTTCAGGAAGGGAATATCGCAATATATTGTGCGGCTTCGTGACATGAGCGGACGGTCACGGTTACCATCCAATTTGATTTGCGGCACGATGCGCTGAAAAGAAAGTCATCGGTCGCCTTCTTAAGAGGCGAATGTGAAATGAGACAAGTATGGCAACCCAATCCTCTGTATAGATAATGTTCTTTAAGCCTCTGCTTCGAAATACGACCAACAGACTAATGGCTCGGACTGCCGCGTTGTTAATCCTGTTTCTGGCGAGTTTCCCCTCATTTGCACCCAAAGCGGCCGACGCTGATCGTCCTTCCCGGCAGGGACAACATTGAACTTTCTGGCCCATGCATTGCTTGCAGGCGACGCTCCTGCCTTGATCGTGGGCGGGGTCATCGGAGATTGGATCAAAGGCCCCTTGCCTGGAGTATTGCCGGACGATCTGGCAAAGGGAGTTGCCCTGCATCGCGCCATAGATAGCTTTGCGGAATCACAGCCGGCCTTTCGGCGGAGCCGCTCGCGAGTCTCTGTGGATCGGAGACGTTATGCCGGAGTGCTCGTTGATGTGTTCTACGATCATCTGCTGGCTCGAAACTGGGCCAGCATACATCATCGGCCACTGGATGAGTATTGTGAAGCTGTCTATCGATCGATCAAAGACAGGCTTAACGAGCTTCCCATCTCCTCGCATTCTGGGTTGACGCTGATGGCGAAGGAGGATTGGCTGACGAGCTACGCACAGATTGAAGGCATCGCTGACGTATTGGCACGAATGTCGCGCCGAGCTCGGCAACCCAATCCACTAGCGAATGGAGAAGAGGAGTTTCTTGCGGACGTTGATGGATTTACCAGCGATTTCTATGAATGGCTCGACGACACGAGAAAGTTCTGTCAGCGGTGGCAGGCCGAGTAGAACGTAAGGCACAGCCCGCGTTGGGTCGCTGCTATTTACGAGTGCTTTGCAGCAACCTGAATATTTTAAGCGTGACCTGCTGCTTTCTGCCTACTAATATTAAAGTATAAAGGGCAGCAAGGTGCCAAAACCAGTCGTTCGAAGATATTCTCCATTGCAGACATTCACCTGATTACCAACATGCTAATGGCCAAAGTTTGGCAAAGAAATTAGGGCGATTGTACTATATGCATAATATATGTATAATTACACATGGGCATTGAATTTGACCAAAGGAAAGCGGCATCGAATCTGAAAAAGCACGGCGTGTCTTTTGATGAAGCCGCATCTGCATTACTGGATCCTATGGCATTAGTCCGAGAAGATGAGGATGCAAAGGATGAGCTGCGTTTCCTGTTGGTTGGAATGTCGAATAAAGGGCATCTATTGACCGTGTGTTACACACTGCGCGTAGAAGTTATACGGCTAATCTCAGCCCGCTTAGCAACCAAAAATGAACGGAGACAATATGAAAGCTGAATACGATTTCTCAAAAGCCAAACGTGCGAAAGATGTACCGCATTTGGCAAAACTTCAATCCGCTGCATCGAAGGGTAAGACGCGGGTCACGATATATCTCGACGACAGCATTCTTGAATCATTCCGCTTACGTGCTGAAACCGAAGGCAAGGGCTATCAAACCTTGATCAATGAAGCGCTCAAGCAAGTCGCCACGAACAGCAACCCAGTAACAGAGGATGTTGTTCGACGAATCATCAGGGAAGAATTACACTCCGTTTGAATGACTGCTCCTAAGAGTGTTGGCGCCCCTTCTCCGAATTCATACACTTTCTTAATGCAAGATCAGACAAGCAATGACGTCCAACAAACGGTTAAACGGGACAGCCCGTAAGCAAGCATTTTGTGTCGGAGCGGCCTGTTGTGTGAGCCGCCCGTTAACTTGGCGTTGAACTTCCGCTTCTGGGAAAATCGAACATCCGTTATGTGTCGGTTTGCGACGGTCAGGCCTGTAGTTTCAACCCGGTTTGTATGGCTGCTTTATGGCGCTTTGCAGACGCTCGCAGAAAACGGAATCGCATTTTCTGCGATGCGACCGCTAAGGCCGAGGAGCAGACGCTGGTAGGTGCATCAAAGAACTGGCGGGATCGTGCCAAAAGGAGTCATTGGCGAGCGGTCTTCGATATGAAACTATTGTACGGACATTGAACACACGTTATACTGAACTTCTGTCAATCTCAGAGGTAACATCATGCTCACTTCTTCCAAGACCCAACGCGTCGACTTGCGTATCTCGCCTTCTGCCAAGGAGATGATCCAAGCGGCTGCTCAAGTCCAGGACAAGACGGTCAGCGAGTTTCTCGTCGATAGTGGATTGACATCAGCCGCCGAGACCTTGGCAGATCGCCGTTTGTTCATTCTCGATGATGCTCAGTGGCGGGCATTCCAAGCCGCCCTTGACGCGCCGCCTCGCGCACGGTCACGCCTTGCCCGCTTGATGAAAACGGGCAGGTAGCTGTTCGTGGCGACAAGGGAAGGACGCTGGGTCATTCAGAAACTTGATCGATCCCACATAGTCGATCCTTTTGACTGCGGATACGAGGATCTCAATCGCTACATTTCCCGCTTTGCCCTAAACAACCAGTCGGCCGGCAGCGCGCAGACCTATGTGGCGATCGCTGACAAAAAGGTTGTCGGCTATTACAGTCTAGCGGTCGGCGCCGTGGCACATTCCCAAGCTCCGACCCGAATGGCGAAAGGCTTGGCCCATCACCCAGTTCCCGTGATGTTGCTGGCCAGACTCGCTGTCGATAACACGTTCAAGGGAAGAGGCTTGGGAGCCGCCCTGTTGCATGATGCCCTTGCCCGAACTCTTCAGGCAGCCGAAATCGCCGGTATCCGTGCAGTGATTGTTCACGCCAAGGACGACATTGCTCGGTGCTTCTACGAGCATTTCGATTTTGATCCTAGCCCGACAGATCCCTATCACCTCTACCTGCTGATCAAGGACCTGCGAAAAACAGCAAGTTGATAAGGGGTGCCAGTTGGAGCGGTTGCCGGGTGGGATTTGCACCCACTGGAAATGCCCCACCTTTTCATGGTGCACGCCAAAAACCGTATGATCAGAACATGTCCACTTTTCCCTTTTCAATTAATCTCCCAAGTGTGCTCAACACACTGTTGGGATTTTCTGGGGGCCGCCCAACTCAATGAACATGGATTAGAATCACAACGATTCCATCGCCAGTGCGATGGGTAAAATTACTGCGATGAACATAGAAAAAGCTAGCGCGCTAGCGCTGATTATTACCCCGCACGGTCGCCTGCTACTGGCACCAGAGGGCGACGCTCCGATACTCGCTGAGGCACTTCACTCTAGACTTGTCGACTCCTTCACGCGAAGCACGGGACACGGCCTTCTGCACCTCGGCGCAGCGGAGGTGGGTAGCGTCTTGCCACCGACCTTTGCTTGGTGGCGCGATTTCAGCGCGCGCTACGTAACTGCGCTGTGCGCGACGACTGAGGCCGGCGAAAGCGACTGCAGTATCGCGGTACCTGTTGCACAGGATCTCGATGAATTAGTCGCCAATGCACCACCAATGACCGGCGCGGAATACCTGACTGCTGATGTTCTTGTTGCGCTATGGAACGAACTGGATACAGCGTTTCGAATGGAACTGACCAAGTCGGGAAAATCGCTCCAGGATTTTCTCAAAGCCTTCCATCCAGCCTGGAACCTGGTTGGCCGGGTGCATTTTAATCTGGCCGAAAATCGCAAGGATGCCGAAGCCCCGTTTGCTTTTATCGCCACTTACACTACGCGGCTTTCGGCGCATGGCAAGGCGCAACATCAACCCCTGTCACAAGCCTTGAATGAATACTCCGATGGCAAGAGTCAGTCGCGCCTGCTGTCTTTGCTGATGCCAGTGCAACGGGCAGCGGAATGCTGCGACTGGGTGCAGTCAATGGTGGAATCTGGCGAGATTTACCACCCCTTGCGTTGGACACCTGCAGATGCTTACCAATTTCTTCTCGCCGTGCCTCAACTTGAAGCAGCAGGCATCGTAGTACGCGCACCGGGAACGTGGCAAACGAGGCGACCCGCTCGACCGCTGGTCAAGGCCAGTGTGGGCTCCAAGGCTCCCTCGCTACTGGGTAAAGATGCCCTGCTAGATTTCAGTATTGACGTAACACTGGACGGCGAACACCTGAGTGCGGCAGATATCAAAAAGTTATTGGCTGGCGGCGATGGTTTACAACTTATGCGTGGACATTGGGTCGAGGTGGATCGTAAAAAACTTAGCCACCTGCTCGAGCGATTTCAGGCCATTGAGCAGGCTGCAGCAGGGGGCGGCCTGGCATTCTCCGAGGCGATGCGCTTGGTGGCCGGTGCTTCGCTGGATGGATCCATCGCTACTGCCGATGCTGACTGGTCACAGGTCATTGCAGGCCCGTGGCTGGCTGACACTTTGCAGGGCTTACGCTCACCGGAGGGACTGGCGCAGGTTACGCCTGGAGCCGAACTCAAGGCCTCGTTGCGACCTTATCAACAAGCGGGTGTGCGCTGGTTGTATCTGCTGACACGGCTTGGACTGGGGGCGTGTCTAGCGGATGACATGGGGTTGGGCAAGACCATCCAAGTGCTGTCATTGCTCCTGGTGTTGAAGCGTGATCGTAGTGGTGATTTACATCGCCCTAGTCTACTGGTGGCACCGGCATCATTACTGGCAAACTGGGCAGCAGAGATAACACGTTTTGCGCCCAGCCTAACGATGCTGATCGCGCATCCATCGGTACAGTCGGCGGCGGAATTGCAGGCACTTGATGCGCAGCAACTCGAAGGGATCGATCTGATCATCACCAGTTATGGTTCACTCATGCGGTTGCCAGTGCTGGAGACGATACATTGGCAAGTGGCAGTGCTGGATGAAGCACAGGCGATCAAGAATCCGGGCGCGAAACAGACGCGACTGGTCAAGAAACTCATTGCCCAGTCGCGCATTGCACTCACCGGGACGCCAGTTGAAAATCGGCTATCTGACTTGTGGTCGATTTTTGATTTTACTAACCCAGGGTTGTTGGGATCGGACAAAGTCTTCGCAAAATTTGCCAAGCGGTTGGCCGCTGCCGAACATTTCGGTCCGTTGCGAGAACTGGTGCGCCCTTACATCCTGCGGCGATTGAAGACCGATAAGCGTGTCATTGACGACCTGCCGGACAAAACTGAGCTGAAAGCATTCTGCCACCTGAGTCCACTACAGGCGGCACTATATCAGCGCGCGGTGAAAGACCTCGCCACTGCACTTGAAGATACAGAAGGCATTGGTCGTAAGGGTGTGGTGCTATCTTTCCTCATGCGCTTCAAGCAAATCTGCAACCATCCTTCGCAATGGCAAGGCGACGCAGCATGGAATGCTGCTGATAGCGGTAAATTTACGCGTTTGCGTGAGCTGGCCGAAGTGATCGCTGCCAAGCAGGAAAAAGTGCTGGTATTTACCCAGTTCCGAGAAACTACGGAACCGCTGGCAGCTTTCCTCGGTACCGTGTTTGGGCGCGAGGGTCTGGTGCTGCACGGTGGTACCCCAGTTGCAAAACGGCGTGCAATGGTGCAACGTTTTCAGGAAGATGAACTAACTCCCTTCTTCGTGCTCTCGCTCAAGGCAGGCGGCTCTGGACTTAATCTGACCGCTGCATCGCACGTGATTCACTTTGACCGCTGGTGGAACCCCGCAGTGGAAAATCAGGCCACTGACCGTGCTTTCCGCATTGGACAGACTCGCAACGTGCTGGTGCATAAGTTTGTTTGCCGGGGAACGGTCGAAGATAGAATCGATCAGTTGATAGAATCGAAGCAACGCCTTGTAAAAGATGTGCTGGAAGGTGGCGCGGAACTGCTGCTGACCGAAATGAGCGACAAGGAGTTACTCGATCTCGTTACTCTCGATATCCATGCCGCACAGGAAAATTAAAACCAAGGAGAATGTGAAATGGGTTATTTCGGATGGAAGCCTTATATCCCGGTCGCCGAACGCCGCAAAAAGGCTGAAAAGGCCGCTGCCAAAATGCAAAAGAATGGCGTTACTCTCACTCCCGTGATCGGCGGGCGAGGCAGCATTGCCAAGACCTTCTGGGGCAAGGCTTGGTGCGACAATTTGGAGCGTTACAGCGATTACGCAAACCGCTTGCCGCGCGGACGAACCTATGTCCGTAATGGTTCGGTAATCGACCTCAATATTGCCAAGGGTACCGTACAGGCACAGGTAATGGGCTCGCGCCTGTACAAAGTTGAGGTAAGTGTGGCTGCTGTGCCTGCTCGCCAGTGGCAAGCAATCAGTGCCGATTGCGCCGGATCAATAGCTTCGCTAGTTGAGCTGTTGCAGGGGCGACTTTCCAAGGGGGTGATGGAGCGCATCTGCACGACGAACACAGGCTTGTTTCCCGCACCAAAAGAAATCAATTTCACTTGTAGCTGTCCTGACTGGGCTTCGATGTGTAAGCACGTTGCTGCGGTGCTTTACGGCATTGGTGTGCGTCTGGATAATCAACCGGACTTGCTGTTCAGTCTGCGTCGGGTTGATGCCAAAGACCTCGTCGCACAAGCGGGTTCTGGCCTGCCGAAAAACAAAAAAGCACCGGTGGCCATGAAGGTACTCGATGCTTCGCTGCTCGGGGATGTGTTTGGTATCGAGATGGCCGAGGCATCACCGCCAGTGGTGCGCGGCAAGTTGACTGCGGCGAAAGAAAAGTTGCCAGTGGTGAAGAAGACCACCACCACCAAGAAGTCTACTATAGTCAAAAAGGCCGCTGCGCCGAAGAAGCCCGCGCAGATCAAGACGGCCGTGAGCACGCGCAAATCGACTGCAGCCAAAGCTGATGTCGACACGGCAACTCCGAAGCGCAAATCCGCAATGCCAAAACGCAAGCCAATCAGCGTAAAGAAAACGTGATTCATTGTTTCGCCAGGACAAGCTTTTGACCGACAATGACGTTACCGGGTGATCTGAATAATTGGCCTGGACGAAAAACTCCACTGACTGCTTTCAAGATGGATATTACAATGACCGAAGAGCGGCTCTGTGTAGAGTCAAGATGTGGCGCGGTATCCCTTGCCCAATCAGGAGATCAACACGATGCTGCTAAACCTCTTCATGGCTTTCATGGAGCCGGTGTGCTGGAGATTGTTGAAAGTGATGTTGGCGGTACATATCGTGCAGTCTACACTGTGAAATTCAAGGAAGCTGTGTTCGTTCTACACTGCTTTCAGAAGAAGAGTAAACGCGGTATTGCCACACCTAAAGAGGATATTGACATCATTCACGCCAGGCTAAAAATCGCCGAGGCACTTGTAAAGGAGTTACGAAATGAAAAAAAGGCTCATTAACGGTATCGAAGTACAACGCAGTTCAGGCAACGTGTATGCTGACCTCGGGTTACCTGATTCAGAAAAACTCAAAATTAAAACAGGCTTGGTTATCGAGATAAGGAAAGCCATGCGACGCCTTGAACTGATTCAGCAAGAAGCAGCAAAGCGCATGGGAATTACCCAACCGAAGGTCTCGGACATGATGCGTGGCGAGTTCTCCAATCTGTCAGAGCGGAAGCTTATGGATTGTTTGAATCGGCTTGGTTATGACATTGAGATCAAAGTAAAACCAACTTCTGATCCTGTTGGACACTTGATGCTGGCAGTCTAAAGGTTTCCGCAACGCTGAATTACGCTTGGTGTCAGGTAATAAATGCCGCCAATGCCAGGCATCGGACTGGTTGAATAAATTAGCGAGCTTTTGAAATTGTCATGGTTCGCTTTGTGGAAGCCAGTTAACATGATCGAAGGAGAGCACTATGCCATAAGAAGATACTGGTGTAACGCCGGAATTCCCAATTGTTGACGTACTCTGGATTGGTAGTCACCGAAGTTGTTTGATCGAGAATGATGACAGCATCCTCCTTGATGTGTTTCTTTCCGATAGTCAGAGTCACACCTTAACCGTTCAACGATGTACCATCACCACAATTACTTTAATATTTTAGTCCGCTTGGCATACTTTTTTTCGCCATGAGAATTCTCGAATACATTGGACTTGATACTTCACGCGTCAAGGCTAGTTACCTTAAAGTCACAGATGCAATTGCACGTGGCGATTTTCGTGCGGCACAGGTTAAAAAACTTACCAACCTTACTCATGGCAAGTATTACCGTGCAAAACTGGACGATGCGGATCGGTTGCTGTTTACACTGGTGCGTCATGGCGAGGAAGTATGCGCTCTGATGCTGGAAGTGATTGCCAATCACGATTATGACAAGTCGCGTTTTTTGCGCGGCGCAGTCATTGATGAAGCGAAAATACTCGACATCGACGTTGCCGAAGCTACCAAGGAAGCGCAAGTCATGCGCTACCTAAACTCGGCACACTACGCAATACATCTGTTGGATAAACCGATCTCCTTTGATGATATGCAGGATGCGATCTATCATCAGCCAGCTCCTTTGATCATCATTGGTAGCGCGGGAAGTGGCAAGACCGCACTTACCCTTGAGAAACTCAAACATGCCGAAGGTGAAGTGCTCTATGTCACACATTCCGCCTATCTGGCACAGAGTGCACGCGGCCTGTACTATGCTAATGGTTTTGAACATGCAGGGCAGGAAGCGACGTTTTTCTCCTACCGTGAATTTATTGAATCCATCCGTGTTCCAATAGCGCGTGAAGCCCATTGGCGCGACTTCTCCGGTTGGTTCACGCGGATTAAAACGGCTTTCAAGGATATAGACGCTCATCAGGCATTCGAGGAAATTCGCGGTGTGATCGCAGCCGGTGCGCAGGGTGTGTTGAATCGTGATGACTATTGCACGCTCGGTGTGCGTCAGTCTATTTTTGCACAGGATCAACGCGACAAACTGTACGATCTATTTGAAAAATACTGTGCATGGCTGAGTGACGCCAAACTTTATGACTTGAATCTGGCTGCTCAGGAATGGCAGGCGCTCGCATCGCCACGTTATGATTTTGTCGTGGTTGATGAGGTTCAGGATCTCACGACTGTCCAGTTGTCGCTCATCCTCAAAACGCTCAAGAAGCCCGGTCACTTCCTGTTGTGCGGAGACTCGAATCAAATCGTTCATCCCAATTTCTTCTCATGGGGGCAAGTAAAGAGCCTGTTCTGGAATGATCCGAGACTTGCCGAACGTCAGGAGTTGCGAGTTTTAAGTGCCAATTTCCGTAATAGTCTGGAGGCCACCCGCACGGCCAACCAGTTGCTCAAGATTAAACAGCAGCGATTTGGATCGATTGACCGCGAGAGTAACTTTCTAGTGCAGGCCGTAGGCGGCGAGCCTGGGCAGGTTGCGCTGATGGCAGACAAGGAAGCTATCATGCGCGAGTTGGATCAGAAAGTTCGGCTTTCTACCCAGTTCGCCGTATTGGTCATGCGCGATGAGGATAAAGTGGAAGCGCGCAAGCATTTTGCAACACCGCTGTTGTTCTCGATTCATGAGGCCAAGGGATTGGAATACGAGAACATCATTCTTTACCGGTTTATATCGGATCACCGTGCCGAGTTTAACGAAATAGTTGATGGGGTAAGTAAAAGTAGCCTTGTTGCTGAAACACTAGATTACCGTCGCGCCAAGGATAAGACTGATAAATCACTGGAAGTCTATAAGTTTTTCGTGAATGCGCTCTATGTGGCACTAACACGGGCGATCAAAAATCTGTTTATCCTTGAATCCGATACTTCGCACCCGCTTTTTGGCTTGCTTGATTTGGCTGTTTCCGGGCAGGTCAATGTCAATGCACAGCAGTCCAGCAAGGATGATTGGCAGAAAGAAGCACGCAAGCTTGAGCTACAAGGAAAACAAGAACAGGCGGATGCGATTCGGCGCACCATACTCAGGCATACTACTCCACCTTGGCCGGTATTTGACGAGCCATGGCTGAAAGCATCACTCATCAAGGTGTTTCGAGAACATGTGCCCAGCGGAAAATCAAAACAACAGCTTCTTGAATACGCTACTTATCATGAAGAACCTGTACTCGCTGAATGGCTCATCACAGAAGCAAAATTTGATACCGCCAGAATGTTTATGAATCAGTTGGATACCTTGGGCCGCAAAAGCTATGTTCCCTACTTTGCGCACAATTTCAAAGAAATTCTGCACCAGTGTGATCAGTACGGCATTGATCACCGCCTGCCAATGAATCAGACGCCGCTGATGGCGGCTGCCGCAGCTGGGAATATACCCTTGGTTGAGGCATTGTTAGAGCGAGGGGCGGATCGTGAAAATACTGACCAGTATGGTCAAAACGCATTGCACCGGGCGATGAGTGTCGCCTTCCGCGATGCGAAATTTGCTCGTGGCCCATTCTCGACCCTCTATGAACTCCCCGCGCCACCGAGCGTAGACGTTAACACGGGAGAGCGGTTGGTGCGTATCGATCGGCATCTTTCCGAATATTTTCTTTTCCAGACACTTTGGGTGCTCTTCAAATCGCGCTTCACCCACCCATTGGGCAGCCCCAACACTGCTTTTGAAACACAGGCCATTCTAGAAGTCTGGGAATACCTGCCTGCCAACGTAGTGTATTCAGAGCGCAACAAACGACAACACATTTCTTCCTTATTGTCGCGCAACGAGGTGAATCGTGACTACGCTTACAATCGGGCGTTGTTCAAGCGCGTCAGGCAGGGCTGGTACCAGTTCAATCCGAAGATGTCGGTGCGTAGCGGCAGAGGTGATGAGGAAGTCTGGCATCCAATTTACGCGGCATTGAATCTGCCGCTGATCAACGAGTTTGCCCGTTGTCACCTGTTTGAATATCTATCAGACTGGGATCAGATAGGTGAGTTATGTGTGATGGCGAATATGCCGAAGCCCTCTATCCCGATTGCTGCAGAAGGAGAAATGGCTCGACGCGAATCGGTCAAATTAGAACGCATCAGGCTTGAAACTGAACAACGTGCAGCACTGCAACGTAGGCAAGAAGAGTTAGAAGCTATCAGGCAACGAAAACTGACCGTAAAACCGAAATGGGGTACCTCAGAAGCCAAACGACTCGAAATTGAGCGTGTACGCAAAGAGATCGAAGATAGGAAGAAGAAATTTCCGGATGTTATGTAACATAAGCATTCGGCTTGATGAACGGCAGCTTTAAGACGACCAATTCGCTTTGGTGAATTAGTACTCTGTGCCAAAATCGTAATTTCGACTTGAACTTCCATATAATCATCTTGGGTCAGTGTCTACATCAGTTAACTAGCTTGACTGGCATAGGCCAATGGCCTACTCTACGCACATGGAATTCGAATGGGATCAGGACAAAAGCGAAGCCTGTTTTACAGAGCGCGGATTCGACTTCGCATATGTGCTGAGCGCGTTCATGGATGCGGATCGATTGATCCACAAGGATACACGCTGGGATTACGGAGAAAATCGTTAGCGGTTGCTTGAAGCCATCGACGGGCGAGTTTTCTTTGTTGCCTACACCATTCGTGGAACGGTACTACGGATCATTTCAGCACGTAAAGCCAACCAACGAGAGGTAAGTGATTATGAAAACAGTAACCGTAAAAATTGACCCTGTGACTCTTTCTGGATTGCCACGAGGTCGTGTGAACAAGAATCGCTTGGATGCCACGAGCGAGAAGGACATCGTCTTGCAAATAGCAAAGGACGATGCGGAAGCCATGCATGACGCTGCAAAATTTGCACGCCGTGTGCGCCGTCGTTTAGGACTGAGTCAACTTGAGTTCTCGCATCGCATTGATGTTTCGCTCGAAACGATACGCAACTGGGAGCAAGGCAAACGTCGCCCGACGGGGGCGGCTAAGGCGCTTTTGAAAGTGCTCGACAAGGCACCTGAGGCCGCATTGTCCGCTTTGGCTTGAGGCGGATAGCAAATCTTCTTTGTGTCGCGGGCTATGCGTTATGAATATCCGCTTGCAGGAAGCAATAATGGCGACATGAAGGGTAACTCAGTGCCAGGAGTGGAAGTTGACTCTCCCTCCTCAAATCCGTCCCTCAATGCTCAAGTGTGCATGTGGTATCGACGGGGATCGCTTAGAGTACGCCAAATGACAGCCAGAAGAATACACTTTGATCGCTTCATTCGTAACGGACAATACCCGGTGCGATAGATTACGGACGATTGAGCATGAGCACCCACAAATGGCAATTTGCCCCGCGTTTTCGCCGTCATGTTTTTGGCTGGAGATCTGACACGCCGATACAGCGGATCAAGGAAGCTATTTCGGAGATCAAACATGTCGCCAAAAAGGAGCCGGTGATTGCTGCTGAGGGCGCGGTGGTCTTGCTGGAAAAACTTTCTCCAGCCTTGGAACAGGTAGACAGTTCTTCAGGCGCACTGGGGTCGGCTGTGAATCGCGCGATCGATATACTGGTGCCGATCATTGCCAAACCCGCTGTCGACCAGCGCGTTCGACAGCGCTGGCTAGAGCGACTTTGGGAGGCTGTCGAGAACGATGGGATGACCTACATTGAGTCCCTCGGTGACTACTGGGGTGAGTTGTGCGTGACTGCAGAGATTGCGTCCGTATGGGCAGATCGGTTTCTGCCATTGGTCGAGCACATCTGGAGCCAGAAAGCATCAGGTCACGGCTTTTACAAGGGAACGACCGCATGCATGGCATCACTGTATTCAGCGGGTCGGCATGAACAATTGCTGTCACTGCTGGCAACGGCACCTTTCAAGTGGTGGCATGACCGACGCTGGGGCGTCAAAGCACTGACTGCGATCGGCAATAAAGCCGAGGCCATCCGCTACGCGGAGGAGTCGCGCGGCCTGAATGACCCGGGTTGGCAAATCGCACAGGAATGTGAAGCCATTCTTCTGTCATCAGGAATGGTCGATGAAGCCTACCGCCGATATGCGCTGGAAGCAAACCAAGGCACCACAAACCTCGCCACGTTTCGTGCGATCGCGAAAAAATATCCACACAAGCCGGCACAGGATATTCTGCGTGATTTGGTCGTCAGTCAGCCGGGGGCTGAGGGGAAGTGGTTCGCCGCCGCCACCCTAGCTTGAGAAAGTTACATTGACACTTGCAGAGCCAACGTGGCCTAGATTGTTGCTCGCCCGGATCGTGAGCGTGTGCGGCCCATATCGTTTTAACAATTACAACTTCCCACCCATCCAGACACTCCCCGTCATCCCGGGAGGGTGGCGGGGTTTCGAGTGTCGTCTTCCGGCTGCATGTAACCCAAAGCCCGAAGGGTCGCGCCGTCATCCGGCGCGAAGTGACGCAGTCCGCGCCAAAAATAGCCTGGGCATATCTGCACCCTGCAGCGTTAACAGTGGCGGCCAGCAGTGCGGTGGCCTCTTGGTCGACGATGAGCATTTTCTTTTCCTTGGTTTGGTTTTAATTGAATGCAAAGTGATGCTAACGTAGCACCATAATGGGGGCAGGATGTCCCGCCCTGTTTGGTTTACGCTGCTGCCTGTTCTTCTTCCTGCTCTTGTTCGCCGACCAGAAATACAGCGGCCTTGCCTGCGGCGATAACACCTCGAATCTCCTCGAACGCCTGATGTCCGTCAATGTCCTTGAAGGTCTGACGCATGCCCGAAAACCAGCCAGAGAAATCACGCCAAGTGGATTCGCGCCCAACTGGCACACGGATGGATTCAACGCATTCGCGGTAGGAGAGAAACCCGGCCTCTTGCCCTGTGTACTCAAAACCGTTGGCGTAGTAGAGGCTGCGTGCGTTCTGTGCCAAATAGGCAGAATGGGTGACATACAATACATCACCTCCGGCATGCTTGAGCTTTTCCAGAGTCAACGCCGTCTTGCCGCTACCGGCGCTGCCGATGACGATTAACGGGGGCGGCTGGCGATAGATGGCTTCCTGGGTATTATCGAAGGAGATGGGCTTGTCGTGCAGGTGTATAGTGGTGCGTTCCGGGTGCAGGTAACGCACCGTTTGTGCTTCCTTGATGGCCTCGGCGGCTTCAACGTCGGGAATCTTCGCTTCGTCTATGGCCGCGCCACGCAAGAATCGCGATTTATCATAATCATGGTTAGCGATTACCTCCAGCATTAGGGCACATACTTCATCGCCATGGCGCACTAGAGAAAACAATAACCGGTCTGCATCATCAAGCTTTGCCCGGTAGAACTTCCCATGAGTGAGGTTGGTTAGTTTCTTGACCTGTGCTGCGCGAAAATCTTCGCGTGCGATCGCGTCAATGACCTTGCGGTAGCTGGCCTTGACGCGGGTGGTATCAAGACCTATGTATTCGAGAATTTTCATTGACGGGAGTGCGCATTAACACTCTGGCAGATGAATCGGGTTGAATGTAAATTTGGCCAGGTTAAGTTTATTCTGTCCCAATGAGATGCCATTCTCCTTGCTGGTGTAACCAGATCGGATCCGCGTTTAATCGAATGAATTCATCTACAGACATACCGTCAATGGTCGGCGGTCGTTTGACCCTCTTCTGTTTTCCGTTAATGAAGATCATCATGAATTCCAACCGTCGGCGCTTTTTATCGGCCTTCTCGCGTGCTGAAGGTTTTCGTTTTAGTTTCGCCATAATTGCTTGCAATACAAGATCAGACGGGCTGCAATTAGGTTAAGCCACTTCTACCGCATGAACTTCAAGTTCAACTTTCAAACGTACACGCATAACACCGAAAATTGCCGCAAGGTTATCCATGCTTGGATTGCCTTTAGGCGACAACATGCGGTGCAGACTCTTGCTAGGTTTGTCAGTCAGTTCAGCCAGTTGTTCGAAGCCAAGTGTAGCGTTTACGAGATCACGAAGAATAAGGCGCGCTGTTTCCGGCTCGTCACTCAAAAACAGGGTTGCTGCTTCGTCAAGAAGTGCTTTAGCAAATTCTGGATCGCGTGCAACGCGTTCAATCACTGTTTGCTTGAAATTTCGAGTTAGTGCCATGCGATCACCTCTTTCCTTTATCAGTCCTATTGGCGGCAGATTTGGCTTTTTTTCGCAACTTGTACTCAATGTGTAATGCCTTTGCCCGATCTATATCCTTCTGTTGCCCGCGCTTAATGCCTCCACCAAACAAGATAATTAATGCATCACCATCCTTGGCAAGGTAAACGCGGTAACCCGGCCCCAGTCGATGATATATTCTCCGATGCCATCAAACCACTTCACGCTGGACGTATTTCCAAGCTCCAAACGTAATTTTGCAGTGACAATCTTGGCTGCAGCTTGTGCGTCAAGACCATCAAACCATGACTTATATGGATTCGTGCCATCTTGGCAAACATATTCTTCGACCCTGATTTTCATAAGCCAATGGTAACATATGAGTTACCGCACTTCAAGAATTGGACTGTATGCCGAAGTTCGTTTGGCACTAGGCAGCATATCGGGAACATATGCTCCCCAATTGGAGGACACCTGCGACCGGCCGTTATTGGCCGGATGCGGACTGTCAAGGCGATAGATTAAATTTTAATTCTACGACCGCTTACTGTCTGATACCAGCCATTCAACTCCAGTGAATTAGAGCATTTTCTAATGTAACGGATTTGGGGCATTACCGGTGGCTCTTTTGGAGCATAAATCGCACAACTCAGGCACTAAGGTTAAAACCGGGGTTTTGTACCATGTCTGCCTTGGCTTCATCGCGGCCCTTTGCCTTTTGTTCCACCGCCTTCGATTCAGCCGCCGCCGCTTCGATCAGTACGGTCGCATGGATCTCGGCCAAGCGGACCGGATTCATGTAGCGTGACCACAAAGACAAACCATCGCCCTCGACGTGTTCGCGGGCGGGCGGCAATGAAACATTTTGCCATCCCGCAAAACCAGGCAACGGCAAGCGCAGTTTCCAAAGTGGATTCACCATTTTGTTTTCGAGCTTCGCCAGCGTGGATATATAAGCCTCGCCCGCTTGCAACTCGCGCAGTTGGCGCGGTTCAATCCGAGGGCGCTGCACGTAGCGTAAGCTCGTGCCGCTTGAACCCTCCCCCGCACTGGATTCCGAAGTCCCAACCTCGTGCGATTCGAATTGCCCCAACAACCTGACGGCGTATTGACTCGTCGCGTCGCCTTGCACGCGCAAAATAATCTTTGTTGCGATGGTGTCGTCCAGCTCGTCCGCGAAGGATGAGCCGACGGCATCGAGCTGGGCGCGCGATTGAAAACCGAA
>OBLU010001923.1_pt1 | contig 19191 bp, 18 predicted proteins | sample 1518681 | NCBI WGS metagenome assembly OBLU01 (sample SAMEA3539304, study PRJEB22396) | soil metagenome | biome: tundra; feature: field; material: soil | place: USA | collected 2010-05 | depth 0.15 m | reverse complement strand
CTTACCTTGTGAGAATGATCAAGCCAAACTCGATCTCTTCTCACGACTGGCATGTTCAACCTAGTTGTCAAAGATCCTTGAGAGCGGTCCGCCTAAGCGGTGCCCTTTTGGATCGAGGCCCGGGCTGTGACGCCAGGGTGTCCTCGAACTCGTTGCGCTTGCCGACTTTGCATTTCACTGCAACTGTCAGCGTTTTTGCGCGAACTTTTTAAAATTACTAAACCTTCAATTGTCTGTCAAGCTCAATCTTTTGTTTGCTTCAAGGCCGCTCGGACTTTATGTCTGCGGTTGTTCCTCGACTGCAAACTTCGATTAAGTCCGACTTGAGACCTATCAGGAAGGCTCATTTCAGAAGCATCGCACAGCGCAAAATATCAAACAGCGACCAGCATCGCTCGAGCCGCTAGGGCTCGCGGGAGATAAACTCCCGGGTCTTGCAATGGCTTGTTCTCTGCGGGATTCCCTACAGGGGCACAGGGTGCTTGCTAACCACGTCACCTGACCCTACGAACCAGCTTCCCACTTCCCTCATTGGGCAGGCCACATGGCCACCGGGAGGCTCCACTGCTTACTTACTCACTACTTGCTCAACTGCAACTCTCAAAGAGTAGCACAGGCCACCCTGTATTGCAACCTCGTAACCGGCTTAGCCGCGTCTACCTCGTTGCAACTTTCCGAGAATAGCAACGACCTGGCGGGAATGCAAGTGCCGTCTCTTGTGGGAAATCCGGCAAGCCTGTGGAAACCATGAATTCGTCGCTTCACGGCTACGTCTGCTTGGCAATCACGCCCAGGTCGGTCAAGCCATTGACGAAGAATTGCATAGCCAGCGCCACCAGCAGCAGGCCCATGATGCGCACCAGGATGCGGATCCCTGTTTCACCCAAAACGGCGCGAACCCTTCCTGCCCCGGCGAGCACCCAATAGCTCACCAGGCAAGTGAGTGTGATGGAGCCGAGAATGGCGCCCATCTCCCAATTCCACAGGGTCGGAACCTGCCCGACAAGCACCATCACCGAAGAAATAGCGCCAGGCCCTGCCAGCATCGGAATGCCCAGTGGGACAATACCAGCGTCTTCTTTGCGGGAAGCCTCTTCCGTATCACCCGATGCCTCTTGCGTCGGAGAGCGCTTGGCTTCAAGCATGTCCAGGCCGATCAACAGGAGGATCAGCCCGCCCGCAATCTCGAAGGCAGGCAGCGTAATTCCGAACATCCTGAAGATGAGCTGCCCCGCGAGAGCAAAGCTGGTGAGAACGATGAAGCAAGTAATAGTGGCCTTGCGTGCCATGCGCTTGCGGCGAACAGAATCGGCGCTCTCGGTGATAGCCAGAAAGGCCGGAATGGCTGCGAACGGATCGACGAGAAAGAAGATCGAGCTCAATGCCAGTGCGGCGAAACGCACCCAAGGCACATGAGTCAACTCGCTCAACGCGACCTGCGCCGGATTGGTCAAGATCACACGTTGAGGCTAGTACATTTGAGGTCCCTCCGCCACCCCGCATGGCAACTTCCCCTAATGCGGACTAGAATCTGCATGTCTTATGGCGGTGACATTTCGTTGTAAAGATTGCCCTGCGACTGAGGAGATCTCATTGTTTTTTCGCGGTTCGGCCCAACTTTCCTTCCTTCTCATGTTTGGGTGTTTGCCTGTCGTTGCGCAAAGCACTCCTGCGCTCGACAAGGCTCCGGAACCACTGGTGAGGTCGCGAGCGAACGCGGTGGCGCTCGATGTCGTAGTGACTCAACGCGGCGATAGGCCAGTTGTCGCACTGCACCAACAGGACTTCATTGTGATGGAGGACGGCAAGCCCCAATCGATCGATTTCTTCGAAGAGCACACCAGCAGCGAAACTACGGTGGCACCTCCTCCCGCATTGCCTCCCCATGTTTTCTCGAATCAGCTCAGCGCGCCGTCGAGCGGCGCGGTCAATGTTCTTTTGCTCGACAGCCTCAATACTTCTGAAGCGGATCAGGCTTATGTACACAAGCAGATCACCAGCTTTGTTCTGAACATGAATTCAAACACGCGAGTTGCCATCTTCGCTTTGAATACGCGACTCCGAATGTTGCAGGGCTTTACGGCGGATAGCGCTTTGCTCAAAGCTGCTCTCAGCGGCAAGACCGCCGCGCCGGGCACCACTCCCGACTCACGCACGCGCGATGACGATCTGCGCGACAAGGAAGAACTTTCCATCATTCAGGAGATGGTGGGCAACACCGATGGTTTCAACCAGGCCGCGACGAAGGCAATCGCGAGATCGCAAGCGGACGTCGCGAGTACGCAGGGTGGCAAGCGCTCGGCGTTGACACTGGCCGCGCTGCAGCAACTTGCACGAACGCTGGCCGCGGTTCCAGGGCGGAAAAACCTGATCTGGTTCGCCAGTTCATTTCCGGTCTCTGTGTTTCCTAATGGCGGCGATAGGCAAACGCTCAGCAATGGCAAGGAGATTCCGGACGCAGTACGGCAGACCGTTGACCTGCTTACACAATCGAAGATCGCGATCTATCCTGTCTCCGCGCAGGGGATCCTTGCTGATCCGACGACGAATGCCGATACGAGCGGGCAGCCAGCGGGAGACGATTTTGAGAAAGCGCCGCTACAGCAGACTTCAGCCAACTCCGCAAATATGACCGCGATGACCCAGTTAGCCACCGATACGGGTGGCGAAGCTCTTTACACGACGAATGACTTGAGCAAAGCCATGGCGAGCGCCATGGATAACGGCGCGCACTATTACACGCTCGTTTACACGCCGACCAATGCAAAGATGGACGGCCGGTTTCGCCGCATTGATGTCAAGATGAGCCAGGGCCGATACAAGTTGGCGTATCGGCGCGGTTACTACGCCGATGACGCTTCAGGGATCACGGCGGCAGCCCCGGCTTCTGATCCGCTGGCCCCGCTACTCGCGAGGGGCATGCCTGACTCTACACAGATTGTCTACCAGGCTCGCCTGCTGGCGGCTGATCCGCAACCTGCTGCGGATCAGCCGCGCGCCGGTGGCAATGCAAAGCTCTCCCCACCACTGACTCGCTACAAAGTCGATTTCGTAATTCCGGTTGCGGATCTCAATCTCAATGAAAGCGCGAATGGTGAGCATAGCGGCAAAGTCGAAATTGCACTGATTGCCTATGGCAAAGACGATGCCGCGGTGAATTGGACTGCAGGGCAAATGAGCTTGACTTTGAATGCGGCGTCCTATGCAGCTGCGCAGAAATCCGGGCTGCCCGCGCACCTTCAACTTGATTTGCCGAACGCCGATATCTACCTGGCTACAGGAGTCTATTCGATTGATTCACACCGTGCGGGAACTTTGGAAATACCTTTGCGGGCGCGGTAATCAGAGACTCTCGAACGATGTAATGATGCCGTGCCCATGAGGATCTTCAACCGGGGCATTCCCCTCGCGTACAACCAGGCGCGTCAAGCAACCGGCCTCGCGCGCTGCATCGAGCTCTCGCACAACATCGGAAAAGAACAGGACCTCAGACGGGGCAGTCGACGTAGAAACGGCGATCGCTGCATAGCTCGCGCTATCGCCTTTGGCTCCGGTGCGCGTATCGAAGTAGCCGCTCACATGCGGAGTGAGATCGCCATAGACCGAGTAGCGAAACAGGAGTTGCTGCGCCTCTGTTGATCCTGACGAGTAAATGGCAACACGCGCCTGTTTGGCCCAACGCTCGATCGCAGCAGGCACGTCGGGAAACAGAGTTCCCTTCAACGTGCCGTTCTCAAATCCGGACTTCCAGATCTTGCCTTGCAGGCTTTTCAGTGCAGTGGATTTGCGATCGTTTTCCATGAGCCACGCAAGGTATGCGCGCGCATGCAACTCATTCCTGATTTCGATACCGAAGGTCGGACTGAGTTCGCTTTCCTCAGCACGATTTTCCTCCGCAAGAAGCTTAAGATCCGCTTGCACATCCGGCCTTGTCAGATTTTGTTTCAGGAATTCAGCGACGTGAGCACGCGCGTACGGGAAAAGCTGTTCGCTGACTAGCGAGATAGGCGCGATCGTACCTTCCACGTCGAGCAGATATACGCGCGGAGGGGAACCTGTCATACGGTAATGCTTTTCGCGACGCGCTCTCCCAGATATGCAGGACCGAAGCAGAGCGGTTGAAAATCGCGATCCATGCCTGAATCCGTGTATGTTGGCGTCCAGCCAGAGGTTTGTTGGAACCAGCGAATGGCGCGGATGCGACGCTCTTCGCAGAGCGTAAACCAATGGGTAGTGCCACGGGGTACGCGGAGGAGATCGCCAGGGCCTACTTCGACCGAGGCCACGCGATCGTTCAGATGGAGGAAGAAAATACCGCGCCCCGAGAGAATGAACCGCACTTCATCTTCAGAATGGGTGTGCTCCTTATCGAACCGCGCCAGCATGGCTTCGAGCCCGGGAGTTTGCGAGTTGACGTCGATGACATCGGCAGTCACGTAACCACCGCGCCGCTTCATTTCATCGATTTCATCCGCGTAGGCCGCAAGCACGGCCTCGGCTGAGGAATCGGGCGGGACTCGGTCCAGGCTCCAGCGCTCGTAGTCGACTCCGAGGCTCAGAAGCGTTGAAGTAATTTCATCTTCATTGTCGATCGTCTTGCCTTCTGTAGGGAAGCGAAGAACAGCCATAAGTGCTCCTGACACAAGTTAACCCGGTCAAGGCGATTCGCACAACCACAAGAGTTGTATTCGCACATTGGACGGCCGGGCAGAGCAGGCAAGCCAGTGTACGTGGCACATCGTCGTTTGGAGAAGACATCCTTGAGGTCATCTTCATACGGGAATACGTGGATTTATCTAAGTCAACATGTCAGTCATGCCATTTTGGCTGCTCATGTCCATTCCGGACATATGCATTGGTCGGATGATCTTGAGCAGTCTGGGCAAACGATGCAACCGACAGCACCGCCGCAAGTACAACTCAGCATGAGCACGCGCCAGTTAGAACGAAGGAATATTTTGCCGGAATAGTTACAGTCACGACTTAACAACGGCATAAGTCGGACACAGCACTCACTTAGCATGCGTTCAATGAATCACAAGGAACGGCTTGCCAGCCGTCGCTCTTCAACTTCAAATAGAAATTCAAGGGCTTCAAGGTGACGACGGGCTTCAGCAATAGACCGTCCCCACGTATAAAGACCATGCCTGCTGAGGATCACGCCGTGCGCTTCGGGGTCGGTCTTAAGCGTCTCTGCCAACCGAGTAGATAGTTGGCTGTAATCCTGCGAATTTTCGAGGATGGGAATTCGCTCGCAATACGCGTGACTCGTAACGCCGGCAAGCCCTTTCAACAGCTCATAACCCTGAATGGGAACATAACCCGAAGAAAGATAACGCGCTGAGAGCAGAGTGTTCCAAATCGTGTGGACGTGAAGGATGGCGCCCGCATCCGGCCGGTCGCGATAAATGACAGTGTGCAGCGCCGTCTCCGCAGACGGCTTACGGTCATCACCGACCGGGCGACCTGCAAGGTCAATCTCCAGCAAATCTGTGGGCTTCATGATCCCTTTATCGAGACCGCTCGGCGATATAAGGATGCGCCCCGAAGGCACATCGCGCACGCTGAAGTTGCCGCTGGTTGCCGGCACCCAGCCGCGGGCGTAGCACCAATGCGCCACGGCACAGAGCGCCTCCGCTTCCGAAGAACGAAAATTCGTATCGAAGACCATACGTGCTCAGAGTGTACCAACGTTGTTCGAAGGACGAAGTTGAGAACCCCGAGTCAATGGAATCAAAAAGCTGAATTCAAAGATTGTCTGGCCCTGGATGTTGTTTCTGCGGACTAAGATGTCGAAGCGGATTCATCGCCCGCCTGCCAGCGACGCCAGCTGTCCTACCTTCCGCTTTACAATCGACTCTTGCTTGCCCAATCCCATCGCGAACGATTCGAAGTGGTGCTTGTTTCACCGCGCAATCCCCTCAATATCGGGGCGGTCGCTCGAGCCATGGCCAACTTCGGCCTCTCGCGACTTGCGGTCGCTGCTCCCTACGCGCCGCACTGGAGGGAAGCCCGTTCAGCAGTCGGCGCTCCTGAGTTGCTCCTGAGCGCAACCGAATCTCTGACGCTGGCAGACGCGGTAGCCACTTGCACGCTGGTCATCGGCACAGGCACACGAACGTATCGCAAGCCCGAACAATCCGTAGTTTTGCTTCCGAATCTTGGACCGATCGTGGCGCGCGAGTTGGAGCGGGGCGGACGAGTCGCATTAGTCTTCGGGCCGGAGAAGCATGGCCTTACGCGAGAGGACCTTTCCTGGTGTCATCTCTTCACGGAGATTCCCACCGACGCGCTCCAGCCCTCGATGAACCTCGGACAGGCCGTCGCCGTGTGCCTCTACGAACTCGCCTGTCGGGCGGTAAGCGAAGACTCTTCGAAGAAATCTACTTCAGAGTTCGACCCGCGGGTGAAACTCGTTCGAGACGAGACAGGATCGGATGTTGCGATACACGTATCAACGCCCTCTGAACAGCTTGATTTACTCGCCGGTGTAGTCGAAGAAGCAATGATCGCTGCGGGGTATTCGCCAAACGCGATGCGCACAGCCAACCGGCACGATCTCCGACTTCTACTGCGCAGACTTCACCTCACCGCCGCCGATGCCCGCCGCATTCTCGGAGTTTTTCGACGCATCGTCTGGCGTTTGAAATCCTGACGGTACGTTATTGCTCGCTGGCAGGGAAAAAGAAACCAAAGGAACCTTTTGGGGGCACTCTCGCCTAACTATATTCAGTCGATTTCGGGCGATTCCTGTTACATTGGCCGTCAAGGATCCCAACATGAGACACGATGCTCGCTGTTTCCGCAGCTCCGCTGCGGTCAGTGCGCGTATTTGTTTTGCAGGCATCTGCCTGACGCTGGTCGTGGGTGCCACGGCGCAGCAACCGAATACGACAGCACCGCAAACGCCAGATTTGCCGGTGAAGCTGCCTGACTTGGCACACCAAGATTCGGCGCAATCTGGACCGACTTCTGCAAAAGCAGCGATCGCAGATTCGCCCGAAGGCTTAGCCGCTGCGGCAACAACAACGCCGCCAACAGTTCCAGTGAAGGCAGCGTCAATTACCGCGCGTACTGCTACCTCCGCTGACACAGGGAAGCAGCTAACTGATCCACATGAGACTTCAGCTATCACGGAGGATGAGCTGAGGAAGATGCTTATCGGCAAGGTGCTCTACCTCCGCGGTGGGCACTTGGGCGACTCATTGCATTATGATCTGCACGGTCAGCCGGTCGATCATGGACCGCAGGTCCCCTACACGCTGAGCCTGGTCGAGATCAGCAAAGTCAGCTTGAATAAACGCCTGCTGGAGTTGGAGGGTGTCCGCTACGGGCTGCACTTCGAGGATGCTCTGCCGTCACTAGACCCCATGCAAACCGCCGACAAGGTTCGCATCACTCCAAGAAAGAAGACGCTCAAAATTGCCATCGATCGAGAAGAAATCGAAAAGGTAAAGAAGGAAAAACCAAAGAAAAACGCCGACAAGAGTGGAGCATCCAAGCCGGCCCAAGCGGACGGGATGTCTGCTGCGGTCGATCCTCAGATGGCGTTCATTGAGCTCAAGAAGACAACGTCTGTGGCCCAAGCTAACAAAGCTCTGCGTGATGCCGTAGACCAGGTCTTCGCCCACGGGCTGGACGATCGGTTGCTGGCGTCGCTACCAGATTTTTGGAAGCTCTATTACCAGGCTGCCGCGGCCGGGACTGATTATCGGCCACAGGACCCAGCAATACTCCGGCAAAACAGTGTGGATCAAAAAGCCAGGCTGCTCACTACGTTTGAACCGCCGTCGAACGATTTCGCGCAAGTCAATGGCGTAGCAGGCATCGCAGTTTATCGTGTTTCGCTTGGCGCGAATGGTAAACCGACGGAAATTGCGGCAGCGCGGCCGATCGGATTCGGACTGGATGAAAATGCGGTTGCATCCATTCGCAAAGCTTCGTTTCAGCCAGCGATCAAAGATGACAAACCGGTGCCGGTGATGCTTGACATGATTGTCCAGTTCCGCATTTACTCAAATCGAACAGCGGTCATGAACCAGGCGGAAATGGCGAAGAAACAAATCGATGCCGCATCGCTTCCTGGGCCATACAGCGCAAGACAACCATGAGCCAGGCATTCCTCAAACTGATTCAGTCGGGTGCTACCGCGGAAGTGGCAGCCGCCGTCGAGACTGATCCGTCGTTGGCGCAAGCCCGAGATCCGCAGGGAGTATCGCCATTACTCTGGTCTGTGTATACCGGCCAGGAGTTGATTCGCGATTACTTGATAACGAAACTTGCGTCCCAAGGCGTCGATCTGGATGTGTTTGAGGCTGCGGCCGTTGGCGACGATCTCCGCCTGAGGACGATCCTCGACGGCGAACCGGAAAGCGCGAACAGTATTTCCGGTCATGGCTGGACGCCTCTTCACCTCGCTGCGGCCTTTGCTACACCAAACGCCGTAGAACTGCTGCTTAGACACGGTGCCCGGGTGGACGCGGTGTCGGATAATCCGCAACACAATCAGCCTTTGCATGCGGCTACCGCCTTGTCGCGCAATCCGGAAATTGTTCGGTTACTCCTCAACAATGGTGCCGAGGTCAACGCAAGGCAGGTGGGAGGGTTCACGCCAATATTTTCAGCCGCGGCGGCTAACCAGAAGGATCTCGTCGAACTTCTGCTCGCACACGGTGCCGACGCCCACCTTAAGAGCGACCAGGGCAAGACACCTGCGGCCTTCGCGCGGGACCGCGGACATGCTGATTTGGCGGCCTGGCTTGAGGCCCTCCCGCTTAGTCTAAGGTGACCAGAACCGCCAACAATTTGGGATCGTGACACGACTGAAACCTGCTGACAGCCCGCCTAGCGATTGGCCGATAGGTCTTCAACCAGCTCAAGAGTCGCAGGCCCCCCGTTTCAGGTGGTGTGGTCGAAAACCAACTTCTGTTTCACCAGCGAGCCATCGGGATTGGTAATAACGTAGTTCCAGGTACCTGTTTTCCCGTTGGGACTCACCGTCAGGTCACCCTTGGTTATCGTCCCGTCGGTGTCCTTTTGCGTCTCATGGACCACTCCGACCTCTTCGGTATACGAGTAAACGCTGGAACTGCCGACAATTGGATATTCCTTGCCGTCTGCGGCCCCCTTGTAGCTGTAGGAAACGGCAAATCCGTTTGCCATGGTAGCGGTGACCTCAAACTGAATCAGGTCGGGCGTGTCGGATGTAACTTTGACAATCATCGCCATCATCTTTGGTCCGTCGCCAAAATCGCTCTTTGCCACATTGAGCTTCCACTGCCCGAACATAATTCCCTGAGCGGCCTGTGCCATCACAACAGGCGCAACTAGAGCCAGATAAACCAAAGTCCCGAGAAAGCGCAAGTAATAGGTTCTCATTGCGGTTTCCTCCTTGCTCGCGACGTCTGCCGGGTGGGCAGAGAGTGCGGCTAACAGTATCAAATTAGGACTATTTCGGGAAGTATAGATGTGATTTGAATCACATTGAGGTAACTGCCGACTTAGTGGCAGTTCGCAGCGCGAGTCTTACGCCTGCCAGACATGCGTTGCCAGTGTTGGACAGTTGTCCTGCATTCGTAAGACACAAGTCTCGCAAATGTCTTACAGATGCAAGACGATTAGCAGCGTGTAAGACGGAGTCTTACAACTATTCGATTCGCTGTCTATGGTTTAGAGAAATGGACAATGGCCTCGTGCCAATGGGGTTTCCTTCGCGAGAAAAATATGCCTGCGATAGGAAACAAATGACCAGCCAGATAAGGGCGGTGATGGCGTTGGATGGGAGTCCGCGGACGTGGGGTACCGATCGCCAAGCGCAGAAAAGGACTGTCCCATCGTCCACTGCCGAGGTCTCCAGAGTTATCGGAATTCAACCCACTTGAGCGATCTTGGAAATCGGTTTCGGCACTTCAACCGACTGGGAGCGGCTGCCAAAGCTCGATACGGTTTCCTTCCGGATCCCAGATCCAGACGAACCGGCCATAGGAATAGTCTTCACGCTTGGGATCAATCCGCACGCCGGCTGCGTTGAGCTGTTTGAGCAGCTCATCAAGATCGTCCACGCGGAAGTTGACCATGGACTGCTGAGGCCCGGAGCCGAAATAGGTTGTGTCGGCCGGAAAGTGTGCGAAAACAGTCATGCCGGCAGATTCTGGCCCATCGAAGGCCAAAGACCCGTCTTCCACGAGAGGAATGCCTAAATGCGTGGCATACCAGGCGCTCAGGGCTTTGGGATCCAGCGCTTTCAAGAAAACTCCACCTATGCCTGTCGCTTTTGCCACCGCTGCTTCCCCCTAATCCTCTAGTTGGATGATTTGATCGAGCTTGGGTTTGTGTTTGGCTTGGCGGCCGGTCCTCGGTGCGTCGTCGACGACTCGCGCCGGCTTGGGTTGGCCGACCCGGTCCCGCGCATTGGCTTTGACCGCCTTTGCTGCCGAAAACCGTCCTGGCTTGCGCTTGTTCATGGTCTTGCGTTTCCCACCCTCAAGGTCGAGTATGTAGTAGATTCTGCCCGAAGGGAAGAGCCACTGTCAGGGCGGTTGTTGGAGAATTGGGAACAATGGAAGAACGGGAATTCTTTACAGAGACAACGGAACAACGGACGCACACCCTTACATGCCCCAAATGCGGACAGGCCGGCGAATACAGAGTAACTTGGGTTGTCCGCCGCAAGCGGCCTCAATTGCCGCGCCACGCTGACGAGCGGGATCGCGCCCGGTTTGCCAAGGCCCAGTCCTATATGGTGCGGCGGGATGACAAGCTGGCTTGCGCAAATATGCGTTGCCGCAAGCCTTTTGAGATCACGGGGCTGCAATCGCTGGCTTTTCTGACCGAATGATCACGTTTTGCAGACCAGATACCAGTTCACGTGACTGGCGTAGTTGGCGCCGCATGTGATTGAATCGAGAGTATAAGCGGACCGTGCGGGAGAGATCCGGTTTGGACTGCAAGGAGAGACGAATGGCGAATCTGTTGCTTCCCCCCGAAGAGCGAAATCTGACTCCTGACCAGGTGGAGGCTCTAGATAAACGGCGCGACCTGGGTCACACGTTTTTGGTGATCGCTGGGCAATTTGCGGTAATTGCAGTCATTTTACTGCTTTGGGTGGGGCAAGATCTAACCTATTCGCCGGGCTGGGCGCATCCCATGGCCTACTATTTTGCGCTAGCGGTTTGCATTATTGTCGTTTTCGGTCTGACCGGCATCGCTTTGCGCCGCGGTACTCCGCGTATCGACTAGGCTCTGACCGCCCGAAAGTCTCAGAAGGCCAGGTCGAAGGAGTTCGTTTTCCCCCGGCGCCTGACGCACTGCGGAAAAAGGTATAGCCTGAATGTAGCTGATGGCCGCTTCCCTGATCTCTTCCCCAACGGAAACGCGCATGACCCGCCTGACGGATAGCCACGGGCGGGTGATTCATGATCTGCGTGTCTCAATCACCGACCGCTGTAATTACAAGTGCGTGTATTGCCGGACCGGGGAGCTTGGCGCTCAATATCCCGAACTTGGCATCGACGAATATTTGCGCCTGATCAAGGTCTTTGTGGAGTTGGGAATTTCGAAGGTCCGTCTAACCGGCGGTGAGCCACTACTGCGTCGCGGACTGGTGGATCTGGTTAAGGAACTTTCGAAGCTGCACACGGTTTCCGGCGACCGCCTCGATCTGGCGCTGACGACCAATGGGCATTTGCTCGATGGCCTAGCGGCGCCGCTGAAATCTGCCGGCCTCGATCGCGTGACCATCAGCCTGGATGCCGTCGACGAAGTGACATTCGAGCGAATCACGCGCGTGCCTGGAAGCTTCAAGGCGGTGTTGGGGGGCATCCGGGCGGCAAAGACGGCAGGACTCACTCCGGTCAAGATCAATTGCGTGCTGATGCGCGGCTTCAACGACGATCAGGTCGAGGGTTTCGCCCGGTTTGCCCGTGAGCAAGACGTGGTTGTGCGCTTTATTGAATTCATGCCCTTGGAAGAGGGCCGGCTCTGGACCCCCGAGATTGTGGTTCCGCTGCGCGAAATCGTAGAACGCATCAACCGAGTGCTGCCCTTGACTGAACTTCCTCCACGCGAAGCCAGCGAAACAGCGCGGCGTTACACATTTGCCGACCAGGTAGGCGAAGTGGGAATCATCGCGCCGGTCACCCAGGCATTTTGCGGCGCTTGCAGCCGGGTCCGCCTCACATCCGATGGAAAAATTCGTACATGTCTCTTTTCCCAGGTCGAGCACGATCTTTACGGCCGCATGCGCAGTGGAGCCAGCGACACCGAACTGCGCGACTACGTTTTGCGTACGGTTCAACAGAAGGAGGCTCGCCATCATATCGGCGAACCGGATTTTCTCAAGCCTTCGCGCTCCATGGTCCATATCGGTGGATGAGGCTTGAGAAGTCTCGGAGCGTCGCTTTTTCGTAGCTGTGAATGCGGCTTTGCGCTGGGTGAACGGTCTCTTTAGTGGGCGGTTTCGGTCGACGACAATTCAGTAAAATGCTAGGGTCGGCAGCAAACAAACGATGGCCGGCCCTTTGACGTACTGCAAGTTCCTCCCTTTTCCGCTGCGCTTTCTCGACTTACATGTGACAGAATTGCTAGGACGTCTCCCCTCCGACGAGTTCTCGATGAAGTACGACACCGAAAACCGAATTCCCATCGATGACCTTCTTGTTTTCCATCGATTGGCGCGCTCGCTAACCTCGAGCTTCGATCGAGATACGATCCTGCGCACAATTCTGGAACACATGGAGCGCATCATCGATGCGGAACTGTGGACTCTGTTGATGCTCGATGAATCGGGCCAGGAGCTCTACTACGCTATCGCAGCCGGGGGTGAGGAAGTGGCTCTGCGCGATTTGCGTGTGAAAGTCGGAGAAGGCGTCGCAGGGTGGGTTGCGCAGCACGGAGAGACGCTCATCGTACCGGAATGCGTGGATGACCCGCGTTTACACTCGCCCACATCCGACAGGCTGCGAAGAGTGCGGTCAGTCATTGCTTTACCACTTCGAGGACGCAAGGGTACGCACGGCGTAATCGAGATTCTCAATCCGCATACCGGGCAAATGACGGATTACACCATCGCCTTGCTGCACATTCTTGCTGACCACGCGGCCATCGCAATTGAAAATGCGCGCGACGTTGCTCGCATCCAGCAGCTCACGATTACTGACGACACCACGGGCTTGTTTAACGTGCGTCATCTGTACGACGTGCTGGCTCGAGAGCTACAGCGGTCCGACAGAATTGGAGAACCACTAAGCCTGGCATTCCTCGACCTTGATCGTTTCAAATTAGTCAACGATGTGCACGGTCACCTTGTAGGCAGTGAATTGCTGGCGCGCGCAGGTAAACGGCTCCAGGAATTGAGCCGCAAAGACGATTGCTGTTTTCGTTATGGCGGCGATGAGTTCGTAATCCTGATGCCTGAAACCGGCGTTCGCGCCGCGATGGTTCAAGCGCGCGCCTTGCACAGCGCCTTGATGACCACGAATTTCCGCATGCAGAGCGGGCTCAGCCTCAATATCAGTGCCAGTGTCGGGGTAGCGACTGCCCCGTTTGATGGGACCACAGTGCATGCCATCATCGGCGCTGCCGACGGTCGCATGTATAACGTAAAGGGCAGCGGACGAGGTCAGGTTCGCGGAGCCTGATCCGACGGAGAGACGTTTTGCGAGCTCATCAGCCCCAAGACTTTCGGCATAGCGGACACGAGGAATCGCAGCGCACGTAATATGTGCGGCAGCCTAGCAAAGCCTACTCTTCATCGGAAGGTTTTTCGGTGATCTGGTCACCGGCCAGACGTTCCAGTTGATTGCGCCAGTCGAGGGATTCCACAAAACTCTTTGACTCACGCCAGCCGGGCTCGACAATGACGTGAAGCTCAAGATAGACGCGAGTGCCCAGCAGTGATTCGATCTGTCGGCGAGCACCGGTACCGATCTCCTTCAGTTTCGATCCGCCCTTGCCGATCAGGATGGCTTTCTGGCCTTCCCGCTCGCAGTAGATGGCAGCGGCGATACGCGTAAGAGGCGACCGGATTGGCTGACCCTGCTTATTCAAGCGCACCGGCTCCGGCTCCTCGAAACGCTCAATAACCACGGCCGCGGCATAAGGAACCTCTTCGCCCGTCTCAACGAGAATGCGTTCCCGAATAAGCTCGGCGACCATGAAGCGCTGGGGCTGATCGGTGTATTGATCTTTTGGATAGTACCGCTCACCCGTGGGAAGAGCTTCAACGATCTTGCGCGTCAGGATGTCCAGTCCATCGCGTTTACGCGCACTCACCGGAATGACCTGCGCGAAACTGAACTGCTTGGTGAGCGTGTCGATCAGGGGCAGCAACTGGTCTTTGCCGACAAGATCGATTTTAGTGAGCACCAGAAAGACAGGGCAATCCACCTTGCGAATCAACCCGAAAAGAAATTCATCTTCACTGGCCCAATTGGTCCGCTCGTGTTTAGGAGTGGCAGGGTTGGAACTTGGTTCGGCATCTGATTTAGGTGCCGGCACGGCAGCTGCCTCCAACTGGACCCGCCTTGTCGCGTCCATCAACACCAGCACTACATCTCGAGTTTCGAGAGCTTCGTAGACTTCCTGGAGCATGCGTCGGTCAAGGTGCGAGCCGGGCTTATGCACCCCAGGGGTATCGACGAAAACAATCTGCGCCGCCGGGTGTACGCCTTTACGCGCCGCGACCTCAACCACGCCAGCGATGCGATTGCGCGTAGTCTGAGGCTTGGCCGAGACAATGGCCACCTTTTCGCCGGTCAACGCGTTGAGCAGCGTGCTTTTTCCGGCATTGGGCCGGCCCAGAATGGCAACAAATCCAGATCGCAAGTGTGTACAGCTCCTGTGGCGAGTTTACGGCATGTGGATGTGAACGAGGGTTCAGATCAAACGGTGGCGGCAGCGCTGGAAGTCTTCTAGTTCTCCCAACCCTCTGCGCGAGACAGCTTTTCCTGCGCTTCTCTGCCGGCTTCATCGGCTGGCGGAAAGACTCGCAAGCTTTCCACCCGACGGTCGGTTGAGGAGACAACTTCGATGCGCAAGCCTGCATGCGGCAACATCACGACTTCGCCTGCCAGAGGGATGCGGCCTTCAACCTCGCTTACCAGGCCGCCCAGCGTCGCAGCTTCATAGGTCTCGCCCATCTCGACGGGTTCGCCGAACAGGTTAGAGAGTTGATCCACGGGATAATTTCCCGAAACGAGCCATGCGCCCCCTGGTTCGGACTGTGGCGTTTCAATGGGAGGCTCTTCGTCGTGTTCGTCGCGAATCTCGCCTACGATCTGCTCCAGCAGGTCTTCAATCGTCACCAGGCCAGCGACGCCGCCGTATTCATCGATGACGATGCGCATATGCTGCTTTTCTCGCTGCATTTCGCGCAGTAACTCGTAGCCGCGTTTGGTTTCGGGCACAAAAACGGCTGGCCGTTGAATGCTGGCTACCGTGCGAATGTGCGCTTCAGCATCGCTGATCTGCAGCAGGTCATGAGAAAAAGCGATTCCGGTCACGTTATCGAGCGAGCCAGAATATACAGGCACACGCGAGAAATTGTGCTTGCGCAATTGCTCTAGAAAATGTTCGAGCGTTGTGGATTCGCGGACCGCGAACATGCGTGGACGCGGAGTCATCACTTCACGCACCAGCTTGTCACCGAATTCAACTGCGGAACGGACCAGGTCTCGATCGGTTTCTTCGAGAATGCCTTCTTCTTCACCTGCCTCGAGCAGGGCTTCAACGTCGACGGCGGTTTCCTCTTCGGGGCTGGTGGGCTCCTCTGCGAGCGCAACCACCGAGAAGAAGAATCTGACCAGCACGGTGATAGGCGTCATCACCCACAGCAGAAGGCGGATCGGCCACATCAGCCGCACCGCCCACGCACCGCGTGTGCGGTTAAACAACAACCACGGAATCACCTGGTTGCAAAAGACGACCACCAGCACCACACCAAGCACGGCCTGCGCGATTTCAGGATAGGTAGGCCGGGCAAAATGCGGCGCGCGGTCGAACAAAACCGCTCCAAACTCGAGTGCAATCACGCAAAGAGCCAGTTGCTGCAACATGGCGGCCGACATGGCCGCGTGCTCCCGGCTCAGGCCAAGGTGAGGCTCAATCTTTTCTTCCCACACATCGAGATTTTCCTGAACTTCTCGGGAAAGAATCTTGCCGAACTCTGCATACACACGGCTCATGTAGGAGGCCAAAGTCTCAATAAGCGCGAGCAGAACCACCATCGAAATGGCTAACGCACTCATGGACGCCGTCCTTTGACGCCAGGCTGACGTGGAACCGCTTTCAGGGAGCGGGGAGTCGTCGAAGATCGAACAGCGAGCGGCTTGCCTGGTGCGGACGTTCGTTCGATTAATCCTTGGGGCAGTTTGAGGCGACCCCGAAGTAGACGTTCGCGTCGCAGCATTTGGCCATCGTCTGTCTCGTGATCGTATCCCGCAAGATGCAAGAGACCATGCAGGATGAGCACTTTGATCTCGCTTAGCAGGGGGTGGCCCTGTTCGCGGGCCTGCCGCAGCGCCGCTGGGACGCTGATCGCCAGATCGCCAGCCAGCTCATCCGAAGCAGGTCCGCCTGCCGGAAATGACAAAACATCGGTGGACTTGTTTTTGCCGCGGAAACGGCGATTCAGCCGTCGGATTGCTGCATCTGTCGTCAGCAGAACGGAGACATGGCCACGCAGGCGAGTTGCCGTAATAGCCTCATTTAGAAAGCGGCTGAGCGTGCGCGTAGAGGGCAGGCCGTCACGATGCAATGCCGTTTGGGAGCCCGAGGCACCGGTTCGCACCGCCATCGTTGTACGGGGCGAGTCCGCCGAAGCGGAAGGGGCCAAATCTGGGTCGAGTAGGATCATCGTGCACGGGGCACTCCGCGACTGCGGATGCCCCGGTTCACCTTCAATTCTACGCGAACCGCGATTTACTGCGGTTTTGCAACGTGCAGGGGCTGGCTTACCGGCCGCGAATCGTGGGCCTGCGGCCGCACCTCGATCGCCTCGCCCAAGGGCAATTCCTGCTGCTGCGGCTTGGCAGACTCGTAGGCACGCACAATTCGTTGTACGAGAGCGTGACGCACCACATCCGAATCCTCGAAGTGACAGAAGCGAATGCCCTCAACTCCCTCGAGGATGTTGATCGCGTCCAGCAATCCCGATTTACGCGGATTGGGAAGGTCGATCTGTGTGATGTCTCCTGTAATCACCGCCTTGGAACTGTTGCCCATGCGTGTGAGGAACATCTTCATCTGCTCGATCGTGGTATTTTGCGCCTCGTCCATGATGATGAAAGCGTCATTGAGCGTGCGCCCACGCATGAAAGCGAGCGGAGCTACTTCGATGACGTTTTTCTCCAGCATCTTGTCGACCTTTTCCGGCTCAAGCAGGTCATAGAGCGCGTCATAAAGAGGACGCAAATAAGGATCGACTTTCTCCTGCAAGGATCCGGGCAAGAATCCGAGCTTTTCACCGGCCTCGACGGCGGGCCGAACGAGCACGATGCGGCTTACTTTTTTGGCGTTCATGGCGGCTACCGCCATAGCTACGGCAAGGTAGGTTTTCCCGGTGCCAGCCGGACCTACGCCAAAGGTCATATCGTTCTGCTCGATGGCCTCAACGTACTTTCGTTGATTAATCGACCGCGGCTGCACAGTGCGCTTCACGCCTGCGGAGCGCTGTTTGCCGGAGTCGGCCAGAGAGCGCAGAGTTGTCGCAGGATCAGCGACCACCAGGCGTAGCATACCGTTCAATTCCCCATTGTGGGGATTAATGCCCTGACGGCGGAGTGCTTCGAAGTCCTTGAAGACACCCTGGACTCGAGTTACACCTGCTTCCGGCCCCTCTACATGCACGGCGTCGGAACGAAGATCGATCCGCACACCGAGTGAATCTTCCATCAACCTGAGGTTTTCATCGCGGGTCCCAAACAGGGGCTCAAGGTTTGGCGTGATCTCCAGAGCGATCTTCAAAGGTTTCGATGGCCTCCCATATGCCGAGTTGAGGTGAAAGAACCATAGCCCAACGGCGCCAAACTCCGTTGATTGCCACGTTCATCGGCGAAATCGACGGTGGATACCAGGGCCACTAATAAATTGAATGCGGAGGATAAAGATAGGGCTTGCACGGCTGCAAATTCCTGGATGGAATTTACGCGAAGTGTCGTTGAGGAGGACGGGGTTCCCAAGCCGAAGCGCGTCAAGGCGAAGTCGGAGCTTTTGGCTTCCGAATTCAACCGCGAATTGGCGTTGGCGACCAAAATGGGTATCTGCGCTTGAGAGTAGCGCCACCCGGGCTCCCCGTCAATCCCACCAGGCGCACATTTGAGAAAATTTATTCTCCGCGGGCCAAAACGACTTGCAGTGTCCGGTTAACAACTTTGGTTCGGTTTTTCAGTCGGTTTTGCCGGTAATTTTCGGGATTAGCCGCGCGAGCATTAAGGAGACCCGAACATAAGGAAAGTGAGCGAGGTCAAAGTAGTCCTTGAGTTGACCGCTTACAGGGCTTTCGCTAAACTAAGAAATTGCGAGGGGTGCGGCTCAAGCTTGCATTCTGGCCCGCATCATCTTTCGAACCATAAGGACTCGTAATGGCAAATCATGTATCGTCGCTGAAACGCGCCCGTCAGACCGTGACCCGCACCGCCGTCAATCGCGCCAACCGCAGCCGTGTTCGCGGCAGCCTCCGCCTGTTGCGCGAGGCCTTGGCCAAGGGCGATGTAAAGGCCGCGCAGGCGCAGTATCGCGAAACCGTCTCCACTCTCGACAAGAGCGTGCAGAAGGGTATCCTCCACGGCAACACCGTTTCTCGCTACAAGAGCCGCTTGAATGCCCGCCTCAAGGCGCTGGCCACAGCTAAGGCCTAGTCCTCCTCGCAATTGAATCTCAAACAGAAACAGCCGGGACGCGTCCCGGCTGTTTCTGTTTGTCCCCGAGTTTGCAGCTATTCCGGCATGTCCAGCACGATCCATGTGCTCTTGGCGTAGAAGCGATAGATGGCTCGGTGATCGACGACCGAATCTTCCAGGGCATCATGGTCCAGCAGGGGCGGCCGATGTTCCATTCCGATCTGCGCCTGGTGGACGCTTAGGGGTGAAGCCGGGTCGATGCCCCAGTTGAACCCCAACGCCTCGGCGTCGCCGTGGGGTTGAAGGCGATCTGATTCGGGAGCGCGCGCAAGCTCCGTCGGCGAATCGGGGTTGC
>OBLU010001922.1_pt1 | contig 19193 bp, 12 predicted proteins | sample 1518681 | NCBI WGS metagenome assembly OBLU01 (sample SAMEA3539304, study PRJEB22396) | soil metagenome | biome: tundra; feature: field; material: soil | place: USA | collected 2010-05 | depth 0.15 m | reverse complement strand
GGGGAGATATTCGAACCCGTCGAAGGTAAACTCTTTGTTGCGATAACCATAACGGGCTGCAGTGTGGAAGGCAAATACGAAGTCACGGGTAAACAGCAGTGCGAACTCCCCGAAGCGACGGTAGCAAAAGCGGAACACGAAGTTGTCTGTACACCGGCAGGCAGTGAACTAAAACTAAAAACCGCGGAAGCTAAGTTTACGAGCACCGAGAAAGTCAAACTGACGTCAGGTAAAAACTGGAGCGTCAAATTCTAAGCCGCGCCAACGGGTAGGGCGATGCGGCTGGGGGCCGGATGTTCCGGCCCCCAGCCGTAGGGTCACAATGAGAGGACGATGGGAATGGGAATGGAATGATCGCTATTCGTGGGACACTGTTGACAATGACGACATGTGTGCTTGCGGCCGCCGTCGGTGGCGCGCTTGCGCTCCCGTCCGCCGCCCGCGCGGCGGAACCCTGCCCCAACGAATCCCTCAGGGCCGCAGGCCCCGAGACCCCGACCACCGACGAACCGTACTCGTCCGCCCTGCCAGACTGCCGTGCGTACGAGCAGGTCTCGCCTGTGGACAAGAACCTCTCGGATGCTGATGGGCCAGCTGGCCAGGTGCAGGCCTCTCCGTCCGGCGAAGGGGTGACTTTCTTCTCCGTCCTGCCGTTCCCGGGGGTGCCGGGTGCAGGCGCTTTGCTGACCTATCTCGCCACTCGCGGGGAAGGTGGCTGGTCGACCCAGGGGCTCCTGCCCGAATCCGATCCCGCCGCGAGGACGAATGTGCGGGGTCTGACAGAAGACATGGCCTATGAGGTCGTGGAGGCGAAGGAACCGCTGCTTGCACCGGGCGCGACGCCCGGTCAGGAGAATTTCTATCTTCGCGACAACGCCACGGGCTCCTATCGGCTGCTCGCCCCCGGTCCTGGCGAACTCCAGTTCGCGGACGCCTCCTCCGATGACTCTCGCATCCTGTTTGAAGACACGGCCACGGAACTGATAGCGGGTGTCCACGACGCAACGAAAGCTCCCTATCTCTACGAATGGCACAACGGGCAGCTGAGCCTCGTCGGTGTGCTGCCCGACGGCAATGCACCGGCCGAGGGGGCGGTTGCCGGTCCGGGCGGTCCGGCGCTTGCGCCTGAAAGCCAGAAGCCGGGTGGGGCTACGAGCGAATTCTACACGCAGGATACGATCTCCGAAGACGGCTCGCGCGTGTTCTTCAGCGACGTCGAAACGGGACAGATCTATGTGCGCGAGTACGGCGCCGTCACGGTCCCGGTGTCGGCGTCGCAGCGCAGCGAGCCGGACCCGGCAGGGACGAAGCCGGCATACTGGCGCGCCGCGACCCCGGATGGCCGCTATGTCTTCTTCACCAGCGAAGCGAAGCTGACCAACGATTCGACGGCGTCCACGGCCCGGCCCGACCTCTATCGCTTCGACGTCGAAAGCGAAGCACTGGAAGACCTCACGACCGAGGCGCCCGCCGGTGCCGACGTGCTGGGTACCCTCGGGGTTTCCGACGACGGTTCCTACGTCTACTTCGCCGCGAGGGCCGTCCTGGCGAGCGGCGCGACCGAAGCGAGCGGGCAGGCCAACCTGTATGAGTGGCACGAAGGTGTCACCACCTTCGTCACCGGGCTTAAGGCACACGAAGGCAACCACATTGGAGAAGACGCTGCCGACTGGCGCGACTGGCCTACGGGCGGCGAAGACAACCCGCGTGACCAAGGCTACAAGAGCTCGCGTGTCACTCCCGACGGCAAGACGGTGCTGTTCTTCCAAGGCTCGTCTCTCGATTTGTACAGCGCTTCCAGCGGGGTCACAACGTTGGCCACCGTAGCGTACCTCGTGGAACCTGGAGAAGACGGAGGCCTCACCGTCGCCGGCCGTAATGTCTTCCTAACGCGCAACCTCTCCGAAGACGGGGACCGTGTCTTCTTTCAGACCAAAGAAGCGCTCGTGCCGCAGGACAAGAACAAACAGATGAACGTGTACGAGTGGGAGCGGGCGGGCGAAGGCTCGTGCGAACGCTCGAGCGAGAGCTTCAGCGAACCCACGGCGGGCTGCTACTACCTGATCTCTACCGGTCAAAGCAGCAACGAATCGTACTTCGGCGATGCGAGCGCGAACGGCGACAACGTGTTCTTCTTCACCCGCCAGTCGCTGGTGGGCCAGGATCAGGATCTAAACGCCGACATCTACGACGCCCGTGTCGATGGCGGCATCGCCGCCCAGAACCCTCCGGCGCCGCCGGCGCCATGCCCGGGCGAAGCGTGCCTCGGCGCCTCGGGCGCAGCGCCGGTGCTTGGAGCGCCCTCCACCGACGCGACGTTCTCAGGGGGCGGAAATCTCACCCCAGCTCTCACGCCACCCGTGTCGACGCCCGCGACGAAGTCGTTGACGCGGGCGCAGAAGCTCGCGAAGGCGCTGAAGGCGTGCGAGAAGAAACCGAAGAAGAGGCGAGCGGCGTGCGAAAAGCAGGCGAGAAAGCAGTATGCCCCCGCAAAGAAGAAAGGCAAGGGCAAGCGATGAGCGTCAAGTTTCTCGAGCTTCCGGCGACCATTGGAGCTGTTCTTGCGTTGGTGATAGGAATAATCGGAGTGAGTGCGGCGTCTGCGCGGGCAAGCGAAACGTTCGGGATCGAAACGTTTGAAAACTCGATCGTCAACCAGGAAGGGCTGCCCGCTGCTCAGGCCGGTTCGCATCCCTACGCGATGACGACGACGATCGTATTTAACCACCACTACGACAAAAAATTGTTCGAAGAAGAAGGTGGTGGCACCGCAGAGGTTCCCGATGGGGATCCCAAGAGCCTCGAAGTGAATCTGCCCGCTGGTGTGATCGTCAATCCCGCCGCGACCGAAGTAAGATGCACGGAGGCCGAACTTGAGATCACCGGTGGATGCCCGACCGCCAGCGCGGTGGGAATTGTCACTATCTACAACGCGACCGCACTCGGACTCCCTGGAGGGGTTCTAAGGGCTGCAGTCTACAACATGGTGCCCGAGCCCGGGGTGCCGGGCGAGCTCGCCTTCGACGTGAGCGGGGATGGGGTCATCGCCCACATCGTGGGCAGGGTGCGTACCGGCGCTGACTATGGCCTTTCGGCCGATGTCTCCGAAATCACCCAGAAGCTCCCGATCACCGCCACTACGCTCACGCTGTGGGGCAACCCGTCCGACGAAAGCCACGACGCAGAACGCGGTGAATGCTACATACCTGGGCATGTTGGCAACTGCCCGGTGCCGCGGACGGGCAGGCCGTTCCTCACATTGCCGTCGTCCTGCACGGGGACGCTGACGGCGACGATACGGGCGCAGTCCTGGCAGGAACCGGACACCTGGACGCCGCTGCAGCAGTCCTCTCCCGCGATACACGCGGTCGAAGGGTGCGGCCTGCTCGCCTTCGGCCCGTCGCTGCAGGCGCAGCCGATCGGCGCGCAGCCGGGCGTCCCGCCAGCGGACTCGCCAGCGGGACTGAGCGTCGACCTGCGGGTGCCCCAGGAAGAAAGCCTGACGGGGCTGGCGAGCGCGAACCTCAAGAAGACAGTTGTGACGCTCCCGGCGGGCATGGCGGTCTCGCCCTCGGCCGCGAACGGGCTGGGGGCGTGCACCGAAGAAGAGATCGGTCTGCACAACGCTCAAAAGCCCTCGTGCCCGGATGACTCGAAGGTCGCGGAAGCCGAAATCGTCACGCCCCTGCTCGAAGCGCCGCTGAAGGGCTCGGTGTACCTCGCCCAGCAGGGCAACGCCGGTCCCGCGCAGGGCTCCAACCCGTTCTCGTCGCTGCTCGCGCTCTACCTCGTCGCCGAAGGCAGCGGCGCGCTGGTCAAGCTCGCGGGCCATGTCGAAGCCGACCCGAGCACCGGTCAGCTGACGACCACGTTCGAAAACAACCCCCAGCTCCCGTTCAGCGAACTGAAGCTGAGCTTCTTCACCGGCCCGAGGGCGCCGCTCGTGACCCCGCCGGCGTGCGGCACCTACACGACGACCACGCAACTGACGCCGTGGTCTGCCCCGTTTTCCGGTCCGCCCGCGACGCCGCAGGACTCGTTCACGCTCGCCTCGGGCTGCGGCGGCGGCTTCGCGCCGTTCTTCACGGCCGGCATGGAAAGCAGCCAGGCGGGCGCCTTCAGCCCGTTCACGCTGACGTTCTCGCGCCAGGACGGCGAACAGCGCCTCGGCGGCGCGCAGGTCACGATGCCTCCCGGTCTGCTGGGCATGCTCAAGAGCGTCGTGGAGTGCCCCGAACCGCAAGCGTCTGAGGGCGCGTGCGGTCCCGAAAGCCTGATCGGGGAAACGACGGTCGCGGCCGGCCCCGGGGAAGACCCGTTCTGGGTCAAAGGCGGCCGCGTCTACCTGACCGGCCCGTACAGAGGCGCCCCGTTCGGCCTGTCGATCGTCGTGCCCGCGGTCGCCGGCCCGTTCAACCTCGGCACCGAGATCGTGCGCGCGGCGATCACCGTGAACCCGTACACCGCCCAGGTCACGGTCACCAGCGACCCGCTGCCCACGATCCTGCAGGGCATCCCCTTCGATCTGCGCACAGTCAACGTGACGGTCAACCGACCGGGCTTTATGTTCAACCCGACCAACTGCTCGGCGCTGAGCGTGACCGGCACGATCGCCTCGACCGCCGGAGCGAGCGGCGGCGTGTCCAACCCCTTCCATGCGACCAACTGCGCCGCGTTGGCGTTCAAGCCGTCCTTCACGGTCTCCACCCAGGCGAAGACCAGCAAAGCGAACGGGGCGAGCCTCGACGTGAAGGTCACCTCGGGGTCGGGTCAGGCGAACATCGCCAAAGTGGACGTCACCCTGCCCAAGGCGCTGCCGTCGCGGCTCACGACGCTGCAGAAAGCGTGCACCGAAGCGCAGTTCGCCGCCAATCCGGCCGGCTGTCCAGCCGGGTCGCTCGTCGGTGTCGCGACCGCCGTCACGCCGGTCCTGAACGTTCCGCTCACCGGCCCGGCGATCCTCGTCTCTCACGGCGGCGCGGCGTTCCCCGACCTCGTGCTGGTCCTCCAGGGCCAGGGCACCACGATCGAGCTGACCGGCAACACGGACATCGAAAAGGGCATCACCTACTCCAGATTCGAAACCGTCCCAGACGCGCCGATCAGCAACTTTGAGCTGAAGCTCCTTGAGGGTCCGCACTCCATCCTGGCGGCGTACCTCCCGGCGAAGGCGAACGGCAGCATGTGCGGGCAGGCCCTGACGATGCCGACGACGATCACCAGCCAGGACGGCGCCGTCCTCACGCAGACCACGAAGATCGCCGTCACCGGCTGCCCGAAGGCCAAGGCAGTCAAGAAGAAGACAGCTAAAAAGGCACGAAAGGCGAGTCACCGTCACGACAACCGGGCGGGTGGACGATGACCGACGTTCGCAGATACAGGCTGATCGTCCTGGCGACGCTCGCGTCGTCGATCGCAGGACTCCTGCTCGGGCCCGCGCCGGCGCTGGCGGGCAAATTCGAACTGTCCTCCTCGTTTGGTGGCGCGGGTACAGGGTCTGGGCAGTTCGAGACGCCCCGTGGAGCGGCCGTGGAAGCGTCCACCGGGGATGTGTTCGTCGTCGATTCGGAAAACAAGCGTGTCGAGAAGTTCAACCCCGAAGGCACGAAAGTGGAATCCATAATCACCGGTACGGGGACCCCGGCACCGGAATTCGACGAAGAACCGATTGGTGTTGCGGTCGACAACTCCACCAGCGGCTCCTCCAAAGGGGACGTGTACGTCACGGCGTTCGACGAAGGGTCCGAACGTTTTGTCGTGGACAAGTTCAAGCCGAAGGGCGCGAGCGGAAACGAACCCAACGAATACGAATACGAATGCCAGTTCACCGGCCCAGCACGCGGCTGCTTTAAAGAACCGGTGACAGAAGCACCGCCCGGTACGAAGTTTGAATCAGGCGCAGGCGTTGCAACCGACTCCAGCGGCAACGTCTATGTCACCGCGGAATACGGTGTGTACGAGTTTGAAGCCGATGGGGCCAGCGTCGCAACGCCGCTGCATGAATTCAGCTTCCGCCCGAAGGGCTTGGCGGTCTCGGAATCCGGGAAAGATTTGTACGTGGTCGACCCCGATTCCGCGGCCGAATTCAAGTACGCGGTCTTCAAGCTTGTCGTAGACCCGGCGACTCATGCAGTCGAAGCAGAATCGGCGCTGGACACCGAAGAAGCCCGCGCCGTCAGCGTCGATCCGGGCGGAAACGTCTACGTGGTCAACGCCGAAGGCGGCTCGGAAGGCGGCCCGCATGTGGCGAAGTACAGCGCAAGCGGCGATTTCGCCGGCGAGTTCGGCGCTAAAGAGATCGGGGAATCGATTGGGTTCAAACCAACCGGGATCGCCTACAGCCCGTTCAACAAGGAGGTCTACGTCAGCGACCTGGAAAACAACGACGTCCGTGTCTTTGCAGAAGCGCCCGGGCCGCCCATAGCGGCTACCGTCGCGGCGACGGAAGTCGCCGCGACCTCGGCGCGGCTCAACGGCACCGTCAACCCGGAAGGGTTCGCAACGACGTCGCTGTTCGAATACGGCCCGTGCACCACGCCGAGCACCTGTGCCACCAGCCTCTTCGCTTCGCAAGCAACCGCGTGGCTGCTCGACAGCGAACCGCCCTCCAGCGAAGAGGGGAGCGGCAGCGTAACGGTCGAGGTCACCGCGCGCGCGGCCGGGCTCGAGCCGAACCAAACCTACCACTACCAACTCACGGCTACCAGCACGCTTCCCGGGTCCGGCAGCGGTGGAGAACAGACCTTCAAGACCCTCGCGGAGCTTCCGCGAGTCAACGACCATCCGCCGGAAGCATCGAGCATCACCCGCACGACCGCGCAGCTTTCTGGCACGCTCAACCCCGAGCACAGCGAAACGACGTACTACTTCGCCTATGTGGACGAAGCCGGCTACGCCCCGGAGGCGGTGGATCACTACAGCGCGGGGACGCGCACCGCCACGGTGACCGCCGGCGAAGGCTTCGGCGATCAGACGGCGGCCCAACCGCTCGTCGGACTGCTCCCAAGCACGACCTATCACTACCGGCTCGTCGCGACCAACCAGGCTGGCACGGTCGCAGGTCCGGACCAGACGTTCACGACCGCACCGGCGACGCCACCCCTGGGCACCATGGGACCGGCGAGTGGCGTGACGCAGACCACGGCCACGATCGTGGGAACAATCGACCCGCGAGGCATCCAGACCGGCTATGAGCTTGAAATCGGGACCGGCACGACCTACGGGACTCAGATGTTCGGCGAAGTCGGAGCCGGCTCGGAAGCGGCGCCGATAACACTCGCCCTCCAGAACCTCGCGCCGAGCACGACCTATCACTACCGCATCGTGGCCAGCAACGCGGACGGTATCGCCTACGGCGCCGATGAGACGTTCACGACCTCGAGCTATCCCTCGCCGATCGCGCTCCCCCTTACCCCGCCGCTAGTCGCGACGCCGTCGTTCGCGTTGCCGACAGAATCGGGCACGACAACCACAACTACGACAAAAGCCCTGACGCGGGCGCAGAAGCTCACGAAGGCGCTCAAGGCTTGCCGAACGAAGTCGAAGGGCAAGCGGGCTGGCTGTGAAAAGCGCGCCCGGAAGCAGTACGCCCCGGTCAAGGCTGGGGTGAAGAAGAAGAAACACCTGATCTCAAACGAAGGGAGACTCCATGTTCACGCGTGATATCAAATTCGTAGCAGCTAAATCCGTAGCAGCTATTTGCAGGCGCACGCTCGTCGTTGTGGCTGCACTGGTAGTGCCGCTGGCGGTCGCTTCGCCGGCGCTGGCGACCGAACATCATCCGACGCCGCCGTTTGCTCAGTTTGCGGATTGTCCGCTCAGCAATGCGTCGGTGACGCAATGCATACTCGCGACCACGACGAGCGGCGAATTCATCGTCGGCAAAAAGACGGTGCCGATCAACAAAACGATCACCCTGCAGGGCGGGACGATTCCCAACGAAACGACAGGGGAAGTCGAATTCGTCGGGGCGGAAAACGGCGAAACGCTGTCGAAAACCGCGCTGTACGTACCGGGTGGTCTGTTCGGGATCAAACCCCCGGGATACCTGAACAAAGAACAAAAAGAAAAGTTCGAAGAAATGGTCAACAAAGGGTTGACTGGTGTCACGGAGACGACCGAACTCGCGAAGCCGGCGAGCGCGATCAAGCTGAACACCGACAACCTGATCTTCGAAGAAGGTGTCGCGTTGCAGCTGCCGGTCAAGATCAAGCTGAGCAATGTGTTCCTTGGCAGCAGTTGCTATCTGGGCTCGGAATCGAACCCGGTCATCCTGAACCTCACGACGGGGACGACGAGTCCTCCTGCACCGAACAAACCGATCAAAGGCAACAAAGGCGAATTGAACATCGAGTACGAAGGCGCGCTGGTCGTCCTCAGCGGCGGATCGCTCGTGGACAACGCGTTCGCGGCGCCCGAAGCTACCGGTTGCGGCGCGCCCTTCTCGGGCCTCGTCGATAAACTGGTCGATTCGGTCTTCGGCGTGCCTGCTGCAGCGGGAAAGAACACCGCGATCCTCACCGGCAAGCTCGAAGACGCATACGCGCCAGCAGTAAGAGCAAGCGAATAGCAGCACCGAAGCACCTCTTCCAGCCACGCATGGGGGCTCGCCGCGCAACGGGCGAGCCCCAGCTGGCTCGTGGAGGTAGAACGTGATGCAACGACGCGAGCGCATCCGGGTCACGAACGCAGGGAGGAGACTCCTGCCCGGCGTGCTGTGCGCTGGGTTGGTGCTCGCCGGCTGCGGAGGATCGTCGACAAGCAACACGTCATCGGCCAAGGCGGCGGCCACCTCCGAATCGCCGCCGAGCGTAGCGATCGAAGTGACGATCCCCGCCCTACGCGCCGAACACCGGATTCCCAAGCGCTACACATGCGACGGCGCTGACGTGTCGCTCCCCGTGCGGTGGGCGGACGTGCCGTCCAACACCGCGGAGCTGGCCGTGTTCGTCCTAAATCTGCAGCCCGTGCACGGGCAGTTCTTCTTCGACTGGGCGGTCGCGGGCCTCAGTCCGACATCGCACGGCATCTCCACTGGGACGCTGCCTCGTGGTGCGGTCGTCGGCCGCAACAGCTTTGGCAGGGTCGGCTACTCGATCTGCCCGGCCAAGGGCACCAGCGACGAACATTACGTTGTCAGGCTGGTTGCGCTGCCCCATCCGCTTGCGGCCAGTCCGGGCTTCGACGCGGAAGCGGTGTATAGGGAGGCTGAGCGGTCGGCCAGCGTCGTCGGGCTGACCGGTGGAGTCTACAAGCCACCACGAGCGTAGAGCATGGGAGCAGAGATAGGCCCGGCCCCAGGGCGCACGCGTGATAACGAAGGGCACCCCCGGGGCCAAGTTACTACACGAGGAGCACAGCAAACATGAGTTTCAATCGAGTCAGACATCTACCGGTCGCGATGCTCGCCGTGTTCGCGCTCGGCGCGGTTGCGTCAGCTTCTGCTTCGGCACACGAATGAGTGATCTTATGAAGCTTGAGCGACCGCAAATCCCTCTCCAGCGGCGCTCGAGGAAGGCGCCCGGACATGCTGGACCCGCGCGTGTCCGGTCCCTGCTCCCAGCGGGCGCCACGACCTCTCCCTCGGGCCGTGGCGCCCGCACCCCTAGCGGTGCGAGGTCGAGAGCTACCCGAACCACGGCTGTTCCAGAGACGCGTACAGATCCGGATGGCGTAGGCTGATGAGATGTCGCGTGTAAACCCTGCTGAGCTACCCGGGAGCATGGCGGTGCTGGGGATCGTCATCGAGCAGCCCAACGACACCGTCTCGCACGTCGGGCACTGCCTGGGCCAGCGTTTCACCCGGGCGCGGTTCGCGCGGTCCACGGCTCATAGTTCGCTGCCACGGCTCGCGCACAGCGGACGCGTCCGCCGAACCCACCTGGAACGAGGCAACGATCGCTCGCTGGATCGCTACGAAGCCACGCCAGAGGGCCTCGAAGCTTTCCACACGTGGATGTTCGAGCTACCGAGCGCCACGCCCGCAATACGGGAGGCCATGTACGGTCGGATCGAGTTCTGTCGCCCCGGGGACCTACCGCGCCTGATCGAGATGGTGCGCCAGGAAGAGGCGGTGAGTGACGACATGTACAAGCAGGCGGCCTGGCGGCTTCGCCAGCAGCGACTGAAAAAGTCTGGCCCGACCGACTACGCCCGCAAGATCCGTGAGGTGCTGCTCTACGCCGACCCGCTGCACTGGTCGTCCCGGGCGGAACGTTACGCGTTGATCGCCGAGCGACTGGAGGAGATCGCCAGGGAGATCGCCGGCCCGCCGACGGGGGTTGGCGATGGGTGAGGCGGTGTTGGTGCTGGATGGTGTTTGCAAGGGCTTTGATCGTGGCGATGATCGGCTGCGGGTGCTGGTGGATGTGTCGTTGTCCGTCGGTGCAGGGGAGATCGTTGCGGTTGTCGGTACGCGCGATCAGGGCAAGACGACGTTGCTGCGGGTCGCGTCGGGGAGCTTGCCGGCGGACCGGGGGTCTGTTCGGCTTTGCGATCTCGAGTTGACGGGGCTCTCGGACGGGCAGCTCGCGCGCGTGCTGCGCACGGAGATCGGGTGGGCGGCGAGGACTGGGCCGGAGCTGCGTGTCCGGGTCCGTGACTATGTGGGGCTGCCGTTGGTGACGGGCCTTCGGTTGCGGTGGCGCGAGCGGCGTCTGCGAGTGGCGGAGGTGTTGAAGCAGTTGGACGTCGCGGGCTGTGCACAGCAGCGGTGGGGGGAGCTCTCGGATTGGCAGCGGGTGCGGGTGGAGCTCGCGCAGGCGGTCGTCGGCAGGCCGCGGGTGTTGCTGGTCGATGACGTGATCGACGGGCTGGGATTGGGTAAGAAGCAGGCGGCGATGGAGATCTTGCGCGGCTTCGCGGACGATCTTGGGTGTGGTGTTCTGATGGCCGTCTCCGATCACGCGGCGGCGTTGCCCGCTGATCGTGTGTGGCAGCTGAACGGCGGGCGGCTCAAGCTGATGGCCGATCTCAGCGACCCCGACCTGATCCCACTGCACAAGGCCAGCAACGGAGGCCGGGCATGGCTGACCGGGTCCTGAGATGCTCGAGACACGCGATCTCGTCAAGCACTACCACGTCGGCCGGGAGGCCATCCGTGCGGTCGACGGCGTGTCGCTCTCGATCGCGGCCGGCGAGTTCGTCGCGATCTACGGGCCGAGCGGCTCCGGCAAGTCGACCCTGATCGACCTCGTCGCGGGGTTCCAGGCGCCCGACCAGGGAACAGTCCTCGTCGATGGCCGGGACATCACGAAGCTCTCCGAAAACGAGCACGCCGAGTACCTGCTGCGCGTGCTCGGCATCGTCGGGCAGCCAAGCGAGCTGATGCCCGCGGCGTTCGCCCGCGAGAACGCCGCCCTGAAGCTCCTGCGAACCGATCCTCGCAACGCGACGCGCCTGATCGAACCGCTGCTCGTCGAGCTGGGCCTCGGCGAGCGGATGAAGCACCCGACGAACAAGCTCTCGATGGGCGAGCGCCAGCGCGTGATGATCGCGCAGGCGCTCGCGACCAAACCGAGGCTCGTGCTCGCGGACGAGCCGACCGGCAACCTCGACACGCGCCGAAGCAGGCAAGTCCTCGGGCTGATCCGCAGTCTCTGCCGCGACCGCAATACGGCGGTGCTGCTCGTGACCCACGACCCGCAGGCCGTGGGCTTCGCCGATCGGGTCCACGAGCTCCGCGACGGCCAGCTCCAGGAGTACAACCCCGACGAGGTGTACCTGCACGCCGGAGGAGAGCTGGCGGAGCCATGACGCCGTGATGTCGCTTGGGGAGATCCTGTTCATCTACCGTGCGCGCCTGCGGGAGCGGACCGTGGCTGTGCAGGAGCTGCTGGCGGTGCTCGGGATCGCGGTCGGCGTGGCGCTCCTGTTCGCCTCCCAGGTCGCCAGCACGAGCCTCGACAGCTCGGTGCGCCAGCTCTCACGGCAGCTCGTCGGAGCGATGCAATACCAGCTCGACGCTCGCGGCCCCGAAGGCTTCTCAGAACGAGTCGTGGACGAAGCGCGGTCGCTGCCAGGCGTCCGCGCGGCGCTGCCGCTGCTCGAGCAGCAGGCGAGCGTGATCGGCCCGGCTGGCCGGGCGTCCGTCGACCTGATCGGAGCGGACCCCCGGTTGGCGCGCATAGGCGGACCGCTGCTACGGCGTGTCAGTACTGGGCAGCTTGCGTTCCAGCAGGTGATCGCGCTACCCGCGCCGATCGCCGCATCGATCGGCGCCGGCGCCCCGCTCGTGCAGTCCTCCACGCTGGAGCGCGCCGGTCCAGGCGCGGTGGGGTCATCGACACGCAAGCACGCCCAGCGGCCGATCGAGCTGCAGATCGGCTCCCACGTGGTCAGGACCATCCTCGGAATCACATTGCAGGAAGGGGACGTCGGCGCGCTCGTCCACAGCCAGATCGCGCTCGCGCCCGTCGCCTACGCCCAGCGCGTTGGCGGCATGACGGGACGGGTGACCCGCGTCTTCGTGCAGCTGCGGCCCGGACGACGGACCGAGGTCCGGGCGGGCCTCGCGAAGCTCGCCGCGGCGCGGCATCTCAACCTCGAGCCCGCCGACTTCGACGCGACGTTGTTCGCGGTCGCGTCCACTCCCGCCCAGCAGAGCGAGGGCCTCTTCTCGGTGATCAGCGCGATCGTCGGATTCCTGTTCGCGTTCAACGCGATGCTCCTGACGGTGCCTGAGCGTCGCCGGATGATCGAGGCGATGCGCCGCCGGGGCGCCACTCGCACGATGACCGTCCAGGCGCTGATGTTCGACGCGCTCGTCATCGGCGTGCTGGCGTGCGTGTTGGGGCTACTGATCGGCGACGTCCTGTCCATCGAGGTGTTCCACTCCCAGCCCGGCTACCTGTCGTTCGCGTTCCCCGTGGGCTCGCAGAGGGTCGTGACGTGGCCCACGGTAGCGCTGGCGGTCGGCGCCGGCCTGTTGGCGGCGTTTGTCGGGGTGCTGGCGCCCCTGCGGGACATTCTCGCCCGTCCGCTGCGATTCTCGGCCGCGGCCGAGCGGGCGCCTCGCGGCTGGAGCGTGTTTCGTGTCGTCGCCGGGACGGTCTGCCTGACGATCACGACGCTGATCCTCGTTTTCCGGCCGCAGGCGGCCGCGGTGGGAAGCTTCACGCTGATCGCCGCGCTTCTGGCCCTGTTGCCGTTCTTCTTCAACGGGATCGTCGTGGCCTTCAAGCGCGTCCAACGTCACTTCCATGCGGCTTCGACCGTGCTCGCGCTCGAAGAGCTCCAGAACCCGCTCACACGGGTGCGCTCGCTGGCTGTCGCCGCTACCGGGGCGATCGCGGTCTTTGGCAGCGTCGCGATCACCGGAGCGCAGCACAACCTTCAGAACGGGCTGGATCGCACGGCCAACGAATGGAACCATGTGACCGACCTGTGGGTGTCGCCCTCGGGAGTCGACAACACGCTCGGGACGACCCCGTTCCCAGTGTCGGTCGCGGCGAAGCTGACCCAGCTGTCCGACCTGCGCAGCGTAGGCGTCTACCGGGGGAGCTTCCTCGATCTCGGTGACCGCCGCGTGTGGGTGATAGCGCCACCGCGCAGCTCGCCGCGGCTCGTCCCGCCCGGTCAACTCGCGGTCGGAAGCATCGCCGAGGTGAACACGCGGCTGCGCGGACATGGATGGGCGCTCGTCTCTGAAGCCATCGCCCACGAACTGCACCTCCACATCGGCGAGTCGTTTACGCTCCCCTCGCCGGACCCCGCCACGTTTCGTCTCGCGGGCCTGAGCACAAACGGCGGGTGGCCACCGGGCGCGGTCGTCATCAATGCGGAAGACTACGCCCGCGCCTGGGGCTCGGACGCGGCGAGCGCGCTCAACATCGACCTCGCGCCCGGAGTCTCCCCCGCGGCAGCGCGGACACAGGTCATCCGGGCTCTCGGGCCACGCTCCGGCCTGGCCGTCCAGACGGCGGGCGAACGCGAGAGCCAGTGGAAGAGTGTCAGCCGCGAAGGTCTGTCACGGCTGACACAGATAGCGACCCTGGTCCTGATCGCCGCGATCCTCGCGATGGCGGGCGTGATGGCCTCGATGATCTGGCAGCGCCGGGAACGGATCGCCTACATAAAGCGACAGGGCTTCACCCGCGGGCTGCTCTGGCGCGCCCTCTGCTTCGAGAGCGCGGTCCTGCTCCTTGCCGGCTGCTCGATCGGCGCGCTGTTCGGCATCTACGGCCAGCTGCTGCTTTCACACGCGCTGACGACGGTTACGGGCTTTCCGCTGGTGATCGGTGTTGGCCCTCTTATCGCACTTACGAGCGTTGCTGTCGTCAGCATCGCGGCGCTTGCCATCGTGGCCGTGCCCGGCTATCTCGCGGTTCGCGTGCGCGCAACGATGGTCAGGCCCGCCTAGCCACCCCCGGCATCCAGCGGCCCTGTCGGCCCGGGCGCTGATCGCCCTGGCTCGCGCGGCGATCCGCGAGCTGCGGTGGGGCTTGCGGGAGGTATCCGGCGAGGTCGACCGCTGGCGTACATTCGCGGGGGACATCCCCGATGACGCGCTGCGTCACGACGCGCTCGCGGCGATCGAGGACAAGCGCGCCAACATCGACGGCGCGGCGCTGTTCTGGACCCTGCCACGCGTCCGCTCGCGCGAGCTCCTGCGGCTGCTCGTCGCCTACGAGATCCTGGCGGACTTTCTGGACTGCACGAGCGAGCGCGCCGCTCACGCCGGGACCACGAACGGACGCCAGCTGCACCGCGCCCTGATCGAGGCGCTCGACCCAGACCTGGAGGTCTCGGACTATTACCGTTATCACCCCTGGGCACGGGACGGTGGATACGTCCGCGCGCTGGTCGACACGTGTCGTCAGATATGTGTGCGACTTCCCTCGTATGAGGCAGCCAGGCCGCTTCTGCACCGCGCCGCGTGCCTGACACAGGTTCTGGCGCTCAACCACGAGCCGAACCCGAGACGGCGCAACGAGCTACTGCGAGCGTGGGCAGGCGCAGAGTTCTCCGGTCAAAACGAGCTTGCCTGGTTTGAGTGGTCGGGCGGCGCGAGCGCCTGGCTGACGGTCCTCGCGCTCCTCGCCTTCGCCGCCGATCCTGGCCGCAAGCCACGCGAGGCCAAGGAAACATACGCCGTCTACCTGCCGTGGGTGTCGCTCACAGGCACGATGCTCGACAGCTACGGCGACATTGCCGAGGACGCGGCAAAGACAGCACACAGTTACATCGCGCACTACGGCAGCACCGCCACTGCGGCCGAGCGCATCGCCGAGCTGATTCGCGTCTCCGTTGACAGAACGGCGTCGCTGCGCGACGGCGAGCGCCACCTCGTGATCGCCAGCTGCATGATCGCGATGTACCTCTCCAAGGACAGCGTCCGCACGCCTCAGACGCGGGCGTTTACCCACAGCCTGACACACGCCGCCGGTCCCCTCACACGCCTGCTCATGCCGGTGTTGCGGGTCTGGCGGCTCATCTACGGACAACGAGCGACATAGGAGGAACACATGCAAGATCAATCCCGTCAACAGCCGCCGAGCCCAGCACTGCCCTCGGCGCTCCAGACGCTCGCGTTCTGGCGCCACCCACACGCCTACCTCGAATGGTGCCGGCGCCGGTACGGCAGGAGGTTCACCGTCAACGCGGTCGGGATGCCACCAATGGTGTTCATGGCAGACCCAGCGGACATCAAGGCGATCGTCGGCGCCCCCGCGAACGTTCTTCACCCAGGCGCGGGAGGGAGGGCGATCGTGCCATTGGTCGGGGAGGGGTCGTTCATGCTGGCAGAGGAAGAGGAGCATCTGAGTGGGCGGCGTACGATCCTGCCAGCGTTTCACCATCGACGCATCAGTGAGCACGCGGGGATGGTGCGGGAGATCGCGACGCGCGAGGTTGCCAAATGGCCGCGCGGCACCTCTTTTGCGAGTCACCCATATCTACGGGCACTTACGTTGAGAGTGATTCTGCAAACGATATTTGGAGGTGAAGAAGCGCGACTCCGGGAGCTGCACAGGAGACTGCTCGCGATGTTTGCGGTGACGCGAAGTCTCGTCCTGCAGGAGCCCCCGCTCAGACGCCTGCCGGGATGGCGAGGCATCTGGAGGAGCTTCCTCGCCGAGCGCGCCGCGGTCGATGACATCATCGCGCAGCTGATCGAAGAGGAGGCGCACAGCGGCGCTCGGGACAGCGGACTGCTCTCCATGCTCCTCGGTGGCGAGCACCCAGACAACGATCAGTCGACCATTAGGCAGATTCGAGACACCATCGTGTCGGTGATCCTCGCAGGGCACGAGACGACGGCGTCCGAGCTTGCGTGGGCGTTTCAGCTGCTGGCGCACGATCCGGTCGCCACTGGACGGCTGGTCGACGACCTCGACGCCGGCGGCGAATGCTACCTCACGGCCACGATCCAGGAGGTGCTCCGCCATCGCCCTGTCTTCCTGTTCACGATTCCCCGGGTGGTCCGCCTGCCCTTCGAGATCGCGGGCACCACCTATCGTCCGCCCGTCCAGCTCCTCGGCGCCATCCACCTCATGCAGCACGACCCGAGCCTGTACCCCGAACCGCACAGGTTCCGGCCGGAGCGCTTCCTCGATGCCCCGCCCCGACCGGAGGTCTGGCTGCCGTGGGGCGGCGGACGCAAGCGATGCCCCGGTCACCATCTCGCGATGCTCGAGATGCGCACCGTCCTCGAGACCGTCCTGGATAATTTTGAGCTGGTGCCCGTCGGTGAGAAGATCGAGACGGCGCGATGGCGCAGCGTGATAGTCACGCCAGGGCGAGGCTCGCGGATCATGCTCCGCAAGAGACAGCGAGGGTTCTCAGGTCGCACGACCGCGGCAGCGGCGCGCGGCGTCCTAAGTTAACGCCTCTGTTCATTTGGGACGCCAATTCCTACATCCTGAACGCGAGAGCCGTCATGATAATGCGATGGCGCACGGGGACAGCAACAGCGAAGCGATTGGGCGCACGTGAGCCCGCCACGCGGCGCTCGCTCCGGCCCAACGGGAAACGGCTCCCAGCGCTCGGAGCGCTACCGGCGTCTGCACGAACCGCGCTACTCGCAGTCGCTGGAGCGTGGTCTGGCGATCCTTGGCTGCTTCACGCCCGAGCGCCCGGTGCTGGGGATCGCCGAGATCGCCGACGAGCTGGGGATAAGCCGCTCCACGACCCACCGTTACGTGATCACGCTGTTCGCGCTGGGCTACCTCGAGCAGGACTCCTCACGACGGTACCGGCTCGGGTTGGGCGTCACCGACCTCGGGATGTCCGTGCTGAACGCCACCGGCCTGCGCGAGCACGCCCATCCTCACCTCGAGGAGCTGCGGCGGGAGACCTCCTACACCGTGAGTATCGCCGTGCTCAACCGCGGGGAGATCGTGTACGTCGACCGGGCGCCGAGCTTCCGGGCCGAGCAGAGCGAGATCGATCTGGGCCTTGACGTGGGATCGCGCTTGCCCGCCTACTGCACCGCGATGGGTAAGGTGCTGCTCGCGAACCTCCCCGAGCGAGAGCAGAGCGAGCTGCTCGCCTCGATCAAGCTGACACAGCGCGGCCCGAACACGATCACCAGCAAGAACGCGCTGCGTGTAGAGCTCGAGCAGATACAGGAGGAAGGCTTCGCCGTCAACGACCAGGAGCTTGCCGAGGGCCTGCATGCGATCGCCGTCCCCGTGCGGGCCGTCTCCGGTAAGGTCGTCGCTGCACTCGGCCTCACCGCGCATACCTCGGCGATCTCACTGGAGGAGCTCGTCGACGCGCTCGGCCCGCACCTCGTCTCCACGGCCGACCGCATCTCCGCGCGCCTGGGGTACCGGCGCGCCAACGAGCTCACCCGCAGCCGCTGAATCGAGCTTGCGCGTGCCCGCGGGCAAAGGCTGCCCGGTCAGCGGTTTCTAGCGGCAGAACCTCCGCAACGCTCTTCGTCTCCCGTCTTTAGGAAAGTTTTAGGCTGCGCCCCGGGGCGGGCGCACAGCGAACCGTCCTCCTATTTGGACTTTCCGGATTTGCAGGAGATTCGTCTCGAGCACCGACAAAGGACGCACTTTGTGTGCCCCCTTGTTGCGAAAATGGTGGGCTCACTCTGGCAACAGCCGCCTCTCCGATGTGCTAAACGTCCTCTTGGCGCTTGAGGAAGGCCCCCCCGGTCACGCCGCAAGCGCGCGTGTCCGGTCCCTGCTCCTAGCGGGCGCCACGACCTATCCCTCGGGTCGTGGCGCCCGCGCCCCTGGCAAAAGGTCCGGTTGAGGGGCGCTTGTCTCAGTGATCCCTATTTTGATTGCGATCGCCTGGCTCAACGTCGTGACGGTTATCGTCAGCGCCTGTCGTGTAGCCGCGCGCGCTGACGCCGTTGAAGTCGAGATCGATCGAGCAGTTAAAGATGAAGATCGGCTACTTCTTTGACAACAGAACTAGGAGAGCATTCGCGGGAGGAGGAGGACACTCCACGCTATACGGCGCGTCTGCTGATCGGCTGCGCGGACCGACCGGGCATCGTCGCCGCCGTGTCGGGCTTTCTGTTCGAGCAGGGCGCGAACATCGTTTCCTCTCACCAGTACTCCTCGGACTCGACCGACGGGCGTTTCTTCATGCGCACCGAGCTGTTCCTGAACGAGCTGGCCGGACCGGGCGTCTCAGAGGAGCGATCCGGCGCAAGCGCCACGCGGGACACGATCGACCGGCGCACACGCTTTCAGAAGCTCTTCGCGGCGGAGGTGGCGGACAGGTTGGGAATGGATTGGGAGATCCGCTACTGGGGCGAGCGCCGGCGGATCGCGATCCTCGTCTCTCGCCACGACCACTGCCTGGTCGACCTGTTGTGGCGCTGGCGCCGGGGCGAGCTGGATGGAGATGTCGTCGCGGTGATTTCCAACCACGAGAACCTGCGCCGCGAGACCGAGGCCGCCGGCGTCGCCTACCACCGCGTGGCGGTCGAGCGGGACCGCAAGCCCCAGGCCGAGGCGGCGATGCTCGAGCTGCTGAGGGGCAGGGCCGACCTGGTGGTGCTCGCGCGCTACATGCAGATACTAAGCGGCGACTTCCTGGCGCGCGTGGGCATGCCGGCGATCAACATCCACCACTCGTTCCTGCCCGCGTTCGCGGGCGCGGACCCCTACAGGCGCGCACACGAGCGCGGGGTCAAGCTGATCGGCGCAACCGCCCACTACGTCACCGAGCGGCTCGACGACGGGCCGATCATCGCCCAGGCCGTCGTTCGCGTTGATCATCGCCAGAGC
>OBLU010001920.1_pt1 | contig 19209 bp, 23 predicted proteins | sample 1518681 | NCBI WGS metagenome assembly OBLU01 (sample SAMEA3539304, study PRJEB22396) | soil metagenome | biome: tundra; feature: field; material: soil | place: USA | collected 2010-05 | depth 0.15 m | reverse complement strand
TTCATCAAAATAAATTATAAAAACATTTAGCATCCCTGGTTGATTGGTGTACAATGCACAACAGTGTTTTTATAATTTATTTTGATGAAAGCGGAGTAAATCCAGACAATCGAATTCCCGTGATTGCTATAGGGAATCGAGTGAAGGCAGGCTTCAAATTAGATAGCAGGTATGATCACTATAGCTGGACAAAGACCGTTAGCGTTATGTTTTTAGCCCAGGATGCATGGACGGATAACCTTAGTGCTGCAAAACGGATAACCGGTTGTTGGAAATGATGATACTACTAAATAACCCGCAACCGAAAAGACGCACTTATTGCTATATCGTACTAATACTTTAGGTTTAATTACGATTCTTCTACACATCATAGCTCCACGTCAAACTTGTTGATACCATAGATAATACAGAGGTGATTATTATCGTAACTGCTACACTATAATCCTGTGTAAAAGATTTAAGTTTAGTTCAATATATTCTTCGATAAATTATTTGCATGTTTTACAAAAGATCAAGCTCACATACCTGTAATACATGAAATATCAATTTTGTCAAGGCAAGGTTCAAGCTTTGTATAGGTGTTGAAAGATGTAAATTTTGTAATTGCGTTTATACCACCGTTATACTTAACTTCGACATAAAAATCATTCAACTTGTAAAGATTATATCCTATCTCACCTTCAAATCTTTCAGATACATGCACTCAGAGTAAGTTTATCCTCTTATGTGATTAATCAGCCAGGGTATAATGTTTCAATTCAATCTGTAAATTAAACGATCAACTAAATTTTATATTTATATCAAAACACAATACCATCCAGTTTTTTACAGTGCAGTTCCCACTATAAGCTATAAATGGCCACTTTTAAAAGCCGCCCTTATAATCATTAAAGTAGAATACTATTGTATAATACTGTAAATACCAAAATTCAATGTCTTAACCTAACTTCTTTTTGATGTCGTGGCCCAAATCTTTTGCTTCGTCTTTTACTTTTTCTGCTGCATCTTTGGTTTTATCAGCGATTTCATGCGAAGAACGATCAACTTTCCTTTCTGCTTTGCGGGCGTCTTTAGACAAATCTTTCCCGGCTTTATTTAAATCTTTTTTTATTGACATATAATGAGTTTATTTTAAATCACTAAAAATCATACCACTTTTTGTGGTTATACTTTATTTAATTACTTATTTATAAAAGTGATTTATGGAAAAAAAGACCCCCCGGTATAGAAACACCAGGATTAAAGTTTAAATAAGAATATCCGAAAACAAAGTTTATAGAATTTGTAATATCGCCTCAGCATCTGATAAACACAAAATACTGAAGGGCTGGTTCGAGTATCCACCTGCTTCCTTTTTAATCCAGGATTCGTTAATCTATCTCCGTGATATTTGTACATTTTTGTTAGCATAATAATATATTAAAACAAAAACCGTTTTATAGCTGGTCCGTTTTTGGCCGTGCTCATCTATGAACAATGCCTGGCTGCAGTGATGCAGCTATGGCATTTTCTTTATGAGTTTTAAATTCTAGGGTAACTCACTTTAAAGAACTCAAATAATTACGTCCCAATTGCGTAGTATATATGCACATAATATTTTTACCATCCTTTCTTTTATAAACTGCGGTTGTTATTAATTTTCTGTTTAATAATCCTCTTGAATGTTTTACGATACTTATATCATGGGGTGGCAAATTCATCATTTCTCTTTCGTGGCAATCCATCAGAAATTCAATCATTCCTTTTGATAACGGTTTCAAATTCTTAAACTGATCGTACATATAAGGAATTCTGGTTTCCGAAATTATTATTTTTTACCTGCATGATCTACTTATTTTTCACCCTGATGCGACAAATTGCCTTAAAATAAACCCCAGTGTAAAAAATCGCAGGGCATTATTATAATTCATAAAATTCCTGATCGGCAGCAACCTTTATCACAAACTTGAATCTTACGGATGAACAATTTGAACTACCCGTAGAATATAAAGGGCAACAACTGCTGCTAAAAGCGTCATCGCTTGTAACAGGATACACGCACAAATTCATGGTAAAAGTTGACGGACAAGAGGTAATTTTTGAACCAGATGAGGAGCGAACTTACCGCGCTATCATTCCCTATGATTATATTGGTAAAAAGAAGGATATGGATATTGAATTATTAAAAAGTATTGCTGCTGCTATTGAACAATTCTTTGGTAATGATCATAAATAAAGAAGAAAGCGTTGCTTCTACACCAACGTTAAGAGATATTGCAAGAAGATAGCTTGAGAAAAACTGATACAATAACTTGTTGACATATTTTTCGTTTATACTACCCCGCTACTGTTGGTAGAAGTTTTAAATCAATACCAATATATCTTACTATAAGAAAGTAACCAATCTATTCCTCAAAGCGTTCAGATACCTATACTTCATATTCCCAAATAGATTCACCTTTTTCAAAATTATCAAGCGAATTAAATTCGTAGAGCGAAAATTCAACAAACAGCAGGTTACTATTATGCTTTTATTTCAACCTGCTGTTTACGTTTCCAGTTAATATTCTGCAATATTGCCCCAAATGCCTGTTCTTTTGTAACTTAGTGATGGTAAAAACGATTTAGCCTCCCACCATACCGATTTCTTTATTCCCATACAGTAATCATCTATAATACTAATTGTGGTCATCCATTTCACTTTTATGAAAATAGAAATTTGCAGTAAAATTATTCCCAACAATAAAACATAAAGCCATGGAAACATTTGTGCATCCGAACCCGGTTAAAAAATCCCTTGAGGTAAATCTTAAACCTGTAGTAAACACAATGATGGCATTGGTATATCATGGTCCCGGTAAAAAATCATGGGAAGAAAAACCCTTACCTGTGATAATGAAATCAACAGATGCTATTGTGAAGATTTTGAAAACTACTATATGCGGTACGGACTTGCATATCATGAAAGGAGATGTGCCGGAAGTTACCGACGGCAGAATTATTGGTCATGAAGGTGTTGGCATTATAGAAGAAGTTGGAAACGCAGTAAGTAATTTCAAAAAAGGCGATCATGTTTTAATATCGTGTATTACTTCATGCGGTAAATGCGAATATTGCAAGAAAGGCATGTATTCTCATTGCGAAGACGGCGGCTGGATATTGGGACACCTGATAGATGGCACACAGGCGGAATATGTAAGAATACCCCATGCCGATAACAGCCTATATCCAATTCCGGCAGGTGCAGACGAAGAAGCCCTGGTAATGCTGAGCGATATTTTACCCACGGGTTTTGAGTGTGGCGTTTTAAACGGGCAGGTTAAACCGGGAGATACGGTAGCAATTGTTGGTTCTGGTCCAATTGGCTTAGCCGCTTTGCTCACAGCACAATTTTATTCTCCGGCTGAAATTATAATGATAGACATGGATGATAACCGGCTGAATGTTGCAAAAACTTTTGGGGCAACTCAAACCATAAACAGCCGTAATGCAGATGTTGTTGAAAAGATCAGAAGCCTCACAAATGGTAAAGGAGTTGATACAGCTATTGAAGCCGTTGGCACGCCGGATACATTTGAATTATGTGCCTTAATTATTGCTCCGGGTGGGCATGTTGCTAACATAGGGGTACATGGAAAAAGCGCTACCCTTCACCTGGAAACGCTTTGGTCAAAAAACATCACAATTACTACCCGGTTAGTTGATACGGTTACTACCCCTATGTTATTAAAAACGGTTCAATCCAAAAAATTAGACCCTAATAACCTGATCACGCATCACTTTAAACTGGACCAGGTAATAGAAGCCTATAATACATTTGGGGATGCTGCAAAAGAAAAGGCGCTAAAAGTAATACTGACCAGTTAAGTGAGGACGACGAGGTTTTATACTGCAGCTGCCGGCGTTTTAAGCCAACGTCTGCAGGAGTTGAAGCCGATGGCTATACGGGTTATATTAATACATGGCATATTGATTGTTGAATACTACTTAAGCTTAACCATAAATTATGATCAATAAAGATCCATTCCTTTTTTATAAAACAATTACAAATTAAAACATTGAAAACAATATTCAAATCCGGGTTTATTTTGATGGTAGTTGCCATCATCCTCGCCGGTTGCACAGGCAGCAATAAGGTATATCAATCTGGGGCAAATGCCCCTGTTACTTACCAGACTTTTTATGACAATTTATCTCCTTACGGAACATGGATCGATTACCGGGAATACGGGCATGTATGGACACCCAATGTTGATGGGGATTTCAGGCCATACGATACTAATGGGCATTGGGTATATTCTGATGAAGGATGGGCCTGGGCATCTGATTATAGCTGGGGATGGGCGCCATTTCATTATGGCAGGTGGTTGTACGATGACATGTATGGATGGCTTTGGGTACCCGATTACAACTGGTCTCCTGCATGGGTTACCTGGGGCTATGTTGACGATTATTATTGCTGGGCTCCCTTAATGCCCGGTACAGACGTAAGCCAGCAATTCGGGGGATGGCGACCACCTTTATTTTACTGGAACGGCTGTAGACGAGATCATATTTACGACAGGAACCTTTCTCCTGTAATGGAAAGGAGGGAGCAAGTTGCCAATTTTGCCAGCCGCATAACAGTCATTAATAATTTTAATTCCACCCCCAGACGGAATGCATATTATTCCAAAGGGCCAGAGGTGCAGGAAGTACAGAAATATGTACAGCCAAGAATTGAACCCGCAACCATAAAGGATGTGCATGACATAAAAGAAGCAAGACATAATGGAAACGACTTGAATGTGTACCGGCCACCGGTGCAGGATCCTAAATTAACCGTGCGGCAACATCCAAAGCTGGTGGTACAGCCAAGAGAATTCAGAAAAGCAGATGCAGCGACCTCAAAACCTTTTATCAGGGAGGAACAAAGGCCCGTATTACAAAGAAACGATCAAAGAGCTAATGTGAACAAGCTCCCTGTAATTCACCAGGATAATGGTAACCCCGGGAACAACAATGGGGGAGGCAGGCGTCGGGGCAGAAATCAATAGGTAATTTTCACTCCTGCCCGCGTAGGTGTTCCTCTTTCATCGCAAGCCCAAGTCTAACACACGTGAGAAACTGTACATGAAGACCGCCGCAGAAGCCTGATGGACTTCTGTGACTTAGCATTAAATAATTATACAAATCTGAACCTGCAAACTAATACTTTATATAATGTGTGGAAGGAGTTTATAAAACGCTGCAACCTATTGAGGACGGTAGCTGAACTTCATGCAAAGGTGCTCGGGATTAATAATAATTAAGATATTTTCCAGCAGAATCTTTTTCATATTTTTCTTTTTAAGGGTTAACAATTATCATAATGCGAGTGGTTCTACTTAAATAATTGTTACAAATAATTTTTCTGTCTACAATAGATTCAGGGATATAGTATTATATTTAAACAGGCCGAACGGTAATTTCATTGGCGGTAGGATTGTTCCTTCGGGAAAAATTTAATATTTTCTGTAGCCTGATCCTCTTCTTTGCATTGAATATTTTCTCCCCTTTGGTATCGGCTCTCTTATTGCAGTTACTTCTGATGTAAACAGGTAAAGATATTTTTTTAACCAGCTTTCGAATAGTAGGGTAACAGGATGCTGTTGCACAAAGAAACACTTTTAAAGTATATTATTTAATGACAGATATCATTGATGTTAATGATGCCAGTCACTACTATCAATGGGTTAAATCATCCTCGTGTTTTCTGAAATTATTCTAATCGCAACACAGATTGACTATGGTATGAAAAACAAATAAACGAAGTATGATGAGAAATCATTTTTACATCATCATGTAATGCGGCTGGTTGGTGAATTAAATGGAACCGCAGGCCTTTGAAGCCACCTTCTGTAAAGAAAAAGTCCTACAGGTATAGGAAACCAAAATGATAAAAGTCTATATAGAAGTGTAATCATAATTGCCGGGCCTAACGGTACACCCAAGCTAACAAAGAAGAAGCTCATACTACTTTCATAAAGGATCAGTGCACCCGGTAAAAATGGTAACGTCGAAATGATCTTTGTACTAACTAATCCAAGAAGAATGGTATACGGGGAAACTGTGATTCCTAATCCATTGAATAGTGCATAAATGGTAAGAGCGTCTGATGCAATAACAAATATCTGGCAGGTGAATGCCTCTGCTACGGGTTTCTTATTCCTTTTAAGAAAAACGGGTAATTGGATATCATTGTTTGAAACCTTGGACTTATTTATACTGTTATTTATATTTTGAAACCATTTTTTTATAATCTTTATTTTGGTAATTTTTCCATACAGAATATTCAGGAATTTCTTTCTTCCGGCAAGTGCTACTAAAAATCCAAACACTAAGTAAACAACAGCACCAGCGCCAAGAGTAATTTCAAAAGCATTGGGCACTTTATAAATTGATAAGCAGGCAGAAAGTAACAACAGGGTGGTAATCTCCATTGCTGCATAAAAGGTCAACAATTCTGTCAAAATAAGAGAAACAACCTGAACAGCTCCAATTCTAAGTTTTATCAGAAAGTTAAAAATAAACGTGTTGCCACTCAATTGCGCACCTGGAATAACCTGGTTAAAAAATTGCGCAATAATGGAAGCCTCGAATACATCCGACAATCGTGGCATTTGCTTCAACTTGCATGCACGAATTAACAGGCGGTAAATAATAGCGGTAAAAAAATAAGTTAAGATTTGCGCAATTATTGCGAGAATAAGCCAATAAAAATTGACTTTCTTAAGCAACAAAAGATCTTTTTTTATTTCATTGAAATAATAAATTACAAAAATTAAAACCAGGATAAAAAAGATAAAAAATAATAACCATGATTTTGTATTTAACTTTTCACTTTGCCCGGTTGGTGTATCAATATTATTCATCGAAGGTGGTACTAAATCTAAATTCGTATCAATTTAATCCATTCTGCAATAATTGATAAGTTTTCTATTATCTCTGTCCGGGCATTGAAAGAAAGGCATTCTTATACCAATGTTAATTATTAAACGAAAATGTTTGTCATATTGATCATAGTTGCAAAAGTTCTGCACTCGCTCCTTAAAAGAAATCTTGTAAACGATTTGCGTCTTCGGACAAATAAAGGCTCAACTCTTCTTAAAGGAATCAAAAAAGACTGCATTCTTCTTAATCCTTTTATGAACTTCAGGTGTTTCGTCTCCATAGCCTAATATTATGGAAAGTTTTATCTCTTCTTTAGGTGAGGTCTTTAACTGAGCATACAGTTTGGTATGTTGTAAATATTTTCCAAACCCGACAGGGCAGGTATCCAATCCCATAGATTTAGCCGCGAGCATTATATTTTGCGAGCACATACCAATGTCGAGGTCAGCCCATTCGTTATGCCTGGGGCCGGTTATAAAAATTACTACGGGTGCTTCGTAAAACACATGATCTGCAGTCTTTAAATAATGGAACCCCCGTGAAAAATTAAGCAGGTGAATTATATTTTTTATGATTCGTTTGGGGCCAGCCTTCATAAATTCTTTTGCTGTTATTTTTGAGATTCCTTTTGAAAATGATTTAATAATTTCTTTGTTAGTTATTACATAAAATTTCCAAGGCTGTTCATTCAGAGCCGAAGGAGCCATCCTTCCTGCATCAAGTATTTTTTCAATAATTTCTTTGTCAACAATTTTATCTTTGTATTTTCTTACCGATCTTCTTTCATAAATAGTTTCCATGGTGTCAGATGTTATGACAGATTCGTTGATTATTGAGGTTGACATTTTAATGGATTTTTAAATATTAATTATTTTTTCAGGGCGATCAATTCTGAGCATCTTCGTCACTGATAATATTGATTTATTTCCAAAGATAAAAACAGACTGACGGCATTTAAATGATCGGTATTAGCTTATTCAATGATAGTAATCAACATGTATTTTTCAAGTGTGAAATAAAACCACTGCCACAGCATTGGACGAATTGTACAAATCACATCCACATAACCTCAACCCTAATTTTTCTAATCTTTGAGGTGCTTCTCTGAAATCTGATTTTCCTTGTTGTGTATAAGTTGATGTAAGTGCTGTATATTTTCAGAGCATACAACTTATACCAATATCATACAACTGTCTGATTTGAGTCATTCTTATCTTTTTTTATAGCAATTAGTTCGCAAGACTGGAAAAGAAGGGGTGATCACTATTGAGGAAGCAAAAGGTTTTGAAACCTATGTGGAAGTTGTAGAAGGTATGCAGTTTGACCGTGGTTATTTATCACCTTATTTTATAACCAACTCAGAAAAAATGAACGTGGTTTATGAAAATCCTTATATCCTGATACACGACAAAAAGATATCCGGGATGAAAGAATTGCTTCCGTTGCTGGATAAAATTTCACAATCTAATGAGCCTTTACTTATTATAGCTGAAGACCTGGAAGTTGAAGCGCTTGCAGTACTTGTAGTAAATAAACTAAGAGGCGTAATAAAAGTTGCCGCAGTGAAGGCGCCCGGCTTTGGCGATCGGCGAAAGGAACTACTGGAAGACATTGCTGTGCTTACCGGTGGAACTGTTATAACAGAAGAAAAAGGATTGAAATTAGAAAATGCTGATATACCGCATCTTGGAAAATGTGATAAAATTATTGTTACTAAAGATAAGACCACAATCGTTGGAGGCGCAGGTGATAAAAAAAATATTGACGCAGCCGTAACACAAATTAAAGAGCAGATTAAAACAACCACTTCAGATTATGATAAAGAAAAGCTGCAGGAATGGTTGGCAAAATTAGCAGGCGGTGTTGCAATTCTGTATGTAGGTGCTTCTTCTGAAATTGAATTAAATGTAAAAAAGGATGTGGTAGATGATGCCCTCAATGCCACCCGTGCGGCTATGGAAGAAGGTATTGTGCCGGGCGGTGGTGTTGCCTATCTGCGTTGCCTGAAGGAATTAGACAACATACAGGATAGTAATGATGATGAAAGAGTGGGTAAGGAAATTTTACGTAAGGCATTGGAAGAGCCGTTGAAACAAATTCTGATTAATGCCGGTATCGAGCCATCAGAGATTGTACAAAAAGTAAAAGCAGGTGAAAATGATTTTGGCTTCAATGCCAAAACAGAAAAATTTGAAAACCTTCTTGAAACTGGTATTATTGATCCTGTTAAAGTAAGTCGCCTGGCATTGGAGTATGCAGCCTCAGTTGCTGGCATGTTTATTACAACCGAATGTGTGATTGTAAAAAAAACTGAGAAGAAAGAAGCTGCTATTATTGAAGCACCTGAAGTGATGTAAATATTTGTTTGACATCAACATGTAGGGCTACGGTTGTGCACTTATATCAACATTTTTTATGTCTTCATATAGCAGGTGTAAAAATAATTTGAATGAAACTATTTGCATTAAACAACAGCTCTGATTTTGGTGAGTTAGTTGCCAAACAACTCTGCATAAATTTAAGTGCACATGAAGAAAGAAATTTTGAAGATGGTGAGCATAAAAGCCGGCCACTGGAAAATGTACGCAACCAGGATGTTTTCGTAATACATTCTCTTTACAGCGATACAACACAAAGTGTCAATGATAAACTTTGCCGTCTTCTTTTTTTTATCGGAGCACTTAAAGACGCTTTTGCAAAAAAGGTTACAGCAGTGGTTCCTTATTTATGTTATGCACGCAAAGACCGCAAAACAAAATCAAGAGACCCTGTAACCACCCGCTACATTGCCCGTTTATTTGAAGCGGCCGGAGCCGACAGCATTGTTACAATGGATGTACATAATGTACAGGCTTTTCAAAATGCGTTTAGGATTCCTGCAGAAAATCTTGAAGCGAAAAAACTATTTGCCGATTATTTAACACCACTGGTTAAAGATGAAGAGCCCGTGATTATGTCACCTGATTTTGGAGGTATTAAAAGAGCAGAACAATTTCAACAAACCCTTGGCAAAAAATTAAACAGGGAATTGCCGGTTGTTTTTATGGAAAAATATCGTAGTGGTGGTGTGGTTTCAGGAGAAAGGATGTCAAGAGAAGTAAAAGACAAAACAGTTATCATTGTTGATGATTTGATAAGTACCGGTGGTACTATTGCAAGAGCGGCTGCAGCCTGTAAAAAATCGGGGGCTAAAAAAGTGTTAGCGCTGGCTACTCACGGAATCTTTACAGGCCGGCCCGATGAAACATTGCAGGAAGATGTTTTGCAGCAAATTATCACTACCAATACCATTCCGCCTTTCAGGTTAGAACATACACGAATAAAAGAAAAATTGACTGTATTGAATGTGGCACCGTTCTTTGCCGAAGCCATAAAACGAATGCAGGAAGGAGGCTCCATTACGGAGTTGTTGCAGGATTAAATTATCACTGATGATAAAAAGGAATGCTATAGAAAAGGTTACAGAAAACATCATACCCCTAACAGAAAAAGTTTCTTTTCTAAAACAACCAAAGGTTTACCCACATCCGGTGGTGAAAGTAGAAACAAAAGAAACACATACGTCATGGGTTTTCCTGGTGGATGATTTTGCCTATAAACTCAAGAAACCGGTTCTATTGCGTTTTCTTGATTTGCGTACACTGGAAGCAAGATTGAAAAACTGTCGGGAAGAAATCCGTTTAAACAAAAGACTGGCTGCGGATTTATATGTTGGGATAGTGTCCCTTGTATTGAATGAAGAAGGCAAATTGCAAATAGAAGGAAAAGGGCTGGTAATAGAATGGCTGGTAAAAATGAAACGAATCCCTGAAGAAAATTTATTGGATTATGCCATAAGGCATCAAAGGGCAGATGAAGCATTGGTTAAAGCGGCTGCGATGCTGTTAGCTGAATTTTATAAAAATGCTCTGCCTGTTTACATGGAACGGTATTTATACAGAAAGGAATTAAAAGATGAAATTATTTCCACGCATACAGATTTATTGAACCCCTTGTATCATTTGCCAATTGGATTAATTGAACAGATTAGTAATAACCTGATTCATTTTCTTAACAATCATTATTTAATGTTTGATAAAAGAGTTGCCAACGGAAAAATTATAGAAGCACATGGCGATTTAAAACCCGAACATATTTGCCTGCTGCCTCAACCAGCTATCATTGATGCATTGGAATTCAACAGGGAATTAAGGGTAATGGATATAGCAGAAGAATTATCCTTTTTTGAAATGGAATGTGAAATGATGGGTGATTTAGTTACAGGGCAACTGTTTTTTGATTGTTATAAAAAAATGGCCAATGATAATATTCCTGAATCACTCATTTTTTTTTATAAAACAAAGAAAGCTTTGCTGCGTACCTGGTTGGTTGCAAGGCATATAATGGAAACCGGTTATAAAGAGCAACCCAAATGGTTGAAAAGGGCAAATACTTATTTACAGCTGGCGAAAAAATATAACCACAAACTATCTGGATAAGTTTACTTTTTATTCAGTTTTTATCAATTCATTTTTTTCTTTTTCCCACCGCTCCATAAAACCCAACGCCTCATCATCCGTGAGATTATAAAAGTTTTCATACGCTTTCCAGGTTGATAACATTGATATCAGTTTCTTTTAACAAGCTCAAAACATTCCCCCATGAATAGAAATACCCTTTATTGGCTATCGCGGTATTGACATTTCTGCCTATCATCACATCACCTGTCAGCCCAATCGTAATAGTAGTAGTATCAATCATAATTTCAGAGTCATTGTCATCTGTTGCTACAAGATTAAGTACTGAGATAAAAACTATAATTACCGTCAACCGAAAGTATGATTGTGATCAAGATAAGGTAATCTATGTTTTCTTTCTGTGAGCCCTGTCATATTGTTAGCTGCCATTTATCATTTTCAAATAGCTGATTTCTGTTTTACCTTGTTCTCGGAAAATAATTTCAAACGGGATGTTACTTATAAAATTTTAATTGTCGTAGCTATTTTTTTTTCTCAAACTGGCGAACCTAGCGCACATCTATTAAGGATTAAGAGCAACAATAAAATGGAACAGGTTGCACTTATATGTTGACCTAAAATAAATGGTTTTGAATAATTTAATAAAAAGAACAATCACAGGAATAGCATTAGCATTAATTATTACACTGGCAATAAGCATGGGCCTGATTAGTTTTAGTTTATTGGTACTGACCATCGACCTGGTCACCTTAAGTGAATTTTATCGGTTATTCCGTTCCCCTGAACTGATACCCCGGAAAACAGAAGGTCTTATTTTGTCTTTAAGTATCCTTATTAGTTTTACAATATTTATAAATGGAGTAAGTGACCCCGACATTCTATTAATTAATGTACCCGTTGTATTCAGCATTTTTATTTTTGAATTGTATTTAAAAGCAGATAGCCCTTTTCTTAACCTGGCCATTACTTTTCTCGGTATCATTTGCATAACCATTCCGCTTTGTTTCCTTGTTAGCGTTGCGGTCTTGCCTATTGGGCACGGTATATATCATTCCCAAATAGCTTTAGGATATTTTTTTATTCTCTGGGCGAGTGATTCGGGTGCATATTTTATTGGAAAATATTTTGGGCGGCATCATTTATTTGAACGCCTTTCCCCCAAAAAGACGTGGGAAGGAAGCATCGGAGGAATGGTTTCTGCTTTGACAACTGCATACATTACTTCATACTTTTTTACAACAATCAATTCTTCGACCTGGATAATCATGGCCTTCATAATAGTTGTTACCGGTACATTTGGTGACCTTATTAAATCTCTTATGAAAAGAAGTTTGCACCTTAAGGACTCAGGAACCATCTTGCCGGGCCATGGTGGCATGTTGGATCGCTTTGATACAATGTTAGGCTCGGCTCCTTTTGTATATTGTCATTTAATCTTATTTGCAAATGCATAAGCGCATTTATTACATAGTGAACGGTATAACTTTATACCGCATGATAGCTGCCTCATTGCTGTTGTTATTGATTATTGGCCACCGGTCTGAAGTATTTAAATGGCTTCTTGCTATCAGCTTTTCTACCGATGCAATTGATGGTTACTTTGCCCGTAAATATAAAGTAATAAGTAAATTGGGAGCAAAACTTGATTCTATTGCCGATGATCTCACTATTGCGGTAGCTATGATTGGAATGGGTGTATTTCAACCTGAATTTCTCATGCACGAGATTGGCCTCATCATCACATTATTCGTGCTATTTGTACTACAAACGGTTTTCGCTTTTTTCCGATATAAAAAAATGAGCAGCTTTCATACATATGGGGCTAAAATTGCTGCTATACTGCAGGGAATTTTCCTGCTATTGCTTTTTTTTCTGGATGAACCCGTTTATATACTCTTCTATGTAACAGTGGCTGTTACCGCCATAGAGCTGGTGGAAGAAATCATTATCGTTCAACTGTTGCCGCAATGGGAAGCAAACGTGAAGGGTTTATATTGGGTAATTCGAAAGAAGCAATCAGGATAATCTTGATTTTTGTGCTCATGAACATCACACATCTGTACTCCGGATAATCTTCCCGCCTTTCGCTGTAAACTCCTGCATTACTTTTTTAAAATCACTTGGTATCAAGGGGAGTGTAGCATCTTCAATAATGTATGTTTCAAAGCCTTCTTTCAGACTATCCATTCCGGTATAGAAGACACATATGTCGCCACACAATCCTGTTATATACACCTGGCTCACTTTTTTACCGCGTAAGTAATCTGCCACACAGGTTGATTTAAGATGACCATTATCGTAAAAGCCGCTATAACTATCTATTTCCGGGTCAGTGCCCTTTCTAAAAATTGCTTCAGCTTTATTGATATGAAGACCTGATGGAAAACTTGCGCCGAATGTTCCCTGAACGCAGTGATCAGGCCAGAGTTTTTGTTTAAGGTTGTGTAGTTCGATCACATCAAATGGCTTTTTCCCTCTGTGATTGGATGCAAAACTTTTATGATCGGCAGGATGCCAATCCTGCACCGCTACAACCAGCTCAAAATAATTTTGTAATTCGTTTATAACAGGAATGATCTTATCACCCTCCGGAACTTCAAGCGCTCCGTCAGGTAAAAAATCATTTTGAATATCGGCCAGCAAAAGTACCCTCATTCTTTTATTTTTTATATTGATCCCTCAACTGATCTCTCAACTCCAATAATTTTTTACTTGCGCCCACTTTATAAATATGCGGATTTTCAAACCGTTTATATTCCCTGGGTAATAGAGATAATCTTTTTTTTGCATAGCCTGTAATATCCTGCAATGAAGGCGCCGATGATAATCGTTTTCCATTTTGCATAACCTTGTGCAAAAGTGGCTCCTGTTGGAAATGTTCGATATTGAAAGATTTGCCCGTTTCGAACGGATGATAGATCGTAGTTGAATTTTCTTCATCGGCCAATACTATTGCATCGGCCCCAAAAAATTCTCCATTCTTTTCCATCACCCGCATTACCTGTTTTATTCCGGGCAATGTAACTTTTTCTACATTCTCCGATAATTTAAGTCGCGGCTTGTCCCCGGACATTGATAATTTATAAACACCATCCAGCGCTGCATCCGGTTGGCCGGTTACCAACCGGGTACCAACGCCAAAAGTATCTATAGGGGCATTTTGCTCAAGCAGACTTTTAATTACAAATTCATCCAGTTTATTTGAAGCAACAATTTTCATGTAGTTCAGGCCCGCTTCATCCAGCATCCTTCGCGTAACTTTGGCAAGATAGGCCAGGTCACCGCTGTCGAGGCGTACACCGGCAGCCTTATACCCCTTACTTTCCATTTCCTTTGCGACTATTATAGCATTAGGTACACCGCTTTCAATTGTGCTATACGTATCCACTAGAAATATGCATTGTTCGGGACGGGATCTGGCAAAGGCCCGGAAAGCTTCTATTTCCGAATCATAACTTTCAACAAAAGAATGTGCCATGGTTCCTGCTGCTTCAAGATCGTATAACTGTGCAGCATAAACATTGCTTGTACTGTTGAAACCACCAACTATTGCAGCTCTTGCAGCCAGTATTCCGCCCGGTCCATGTGCTCTGCGTAAGCCAAAATCACTTAATACCCGGTTACCCGCTACATGTCGCATACGGGAAGCTTTAGTAGCTATGAGTGATTCAAAATTAAGAATGTTGAGCACAACTGTTTCTACGAGTTGCGCTTCAAACTGATTCCCTTCAACACGTAATATGGGAGAATTAGGAAATACGACCTCCCCTTCCCTTACTGAATATATTGAGCCACAAAATTGAAAATCTTCGAGGTAATTAATATAAGATGGATGAAAATTCAACTTCCTCAGAAATGCAATGTCCTTACGTGTGAAATGCAGACTTTCCAGGACGGTCAACAGATCATGCAGGCCCGCAAACAAAACATAGCCGCCCTGGTTAGGGTTCTTCCGGAAGAAGTAATCAAAACAAACGGGAACGTCTTTTCTGCCCTCCAGGAAATACACTTCTCCCATAGTTAATTCATAAAGATCCGTGTAACTTCCACTTATAGTAAAGGACAACATGTAATAGCTACTTTTTGAATTTGAAAAATGGTAAGAACTAATTCAAAGATACTGAATGGAGGCAGGCAAGCCCGGTTATAAAAGGTAATATGAATCATGCATTCTATTGCCGGAGATCATTTTTAAACAATTGATTTTGGTCTACTATTATTTTTAAAATAAAGGGATAATGTTACACATAAGATTATCAGAGTTTCAGATATTACTTTTTCATTAAACGTTCAAAGGTTAGAGCTGAAAATAAAAATGACAGATATAAAGCATTTATTGGAAACAGCTAAATATGCCGCACTTGAAGCAGGCAAAGCAATTATGGAGATATACCAGTCAAAGGAATTTGAAACAGATAATACAAAAGAATTTCCTGTAACGGGCGCAGATAAAAGAGCTCACGCAATGATCAATGAACATCTTAACAAAACAAGCTTGCCTGTTCTTTCGGAGGAGGGAATGAATATAGATATCCTTGAAAGAAAACGCTGGGAATATTTCTGGTTGGTAGATCCGCTTGATGGAACCAAAGAATTCATAAATAAAAATGGCGAGTTTACTATCAATATTAATGAACACTCAAAAAATAGTGACCACAACAATGGAAAATGAGTATAATCAGCAAATTATCATCAGGCAATGCAGTGAACCATCAGAGCAGGTAAACAAAATTTATAGCGCATTAAAATACAAACCTCAACCATTCTCTCGAAAAAAATCTGTAGTCCCCCTTCCGGAAATGAAAAAAATTGAAACCCCCGAAAAACCTGATTTATTTTCTGATTAACTGCAATGTGGGATAAGGCTTTCCAAACTATCTGTGCCCCGCAAAAGGAAGGCAATAGACACATACAAATAAGGTGAGCTTCGAAGAAAGTTTCATTCAGTGGCAATCAATATGAAAAAAAGGTTTCTATCAAGGACGATTAAAAAAGGCAATACTACTATGTGGGGTAAATCAATTTTCTACACTATTCTAATAACCGCTTTTTCCCGGTTAAATTTATTTTATATGTCTTCCTATTTTCTATCAACAAACCCTGGGCATTACCCTCGTGTTCATTTACATCAATTCCTATCACCTTACCGTGATATAAACTGCTCACTTTGTCAACAATCGTATGGCCCACAATTATTTTTTGACAATTGTAGAGGGTGAGCGTACTATCAACCTGCGATTCCGGAGCTTTGGGTTCCAGGAAATAACCTCGGTACCCAAAGGGTGATATATTGTTGCCATCAAAAAAATCCCACAAACTTTTATCAGTAAAGTTTTCGGATTGTTGTCCCTGGTCATAAAAAGGCCTGCATTGGTTATTGATATCCGGTAAAGTCATTCTTTTTGCATTGATGGTGGCGGAGACCCCACCATGCAAACAGAGATAATCTCCGATTTTCTCCATTATATTTTTGCTGCGCAACCAGCGTCCGAGTTCGGTATCGGGACCATAAAGATCTTCATAGCTTTTGGCCATTAATTTTGCATTATTGAAATATTTAGGCTGTACATAAGGGAAATCACCGGAGAGGTTCATGATTTCATGATTTCCTAAAATGGTATGCACATAACCTCCTTTTTCCTTTGCTTCCTCTTCGAGTTTATAAAGCAGCCATAATTCTGCGATCACATCATTTCCCCTATCAAAAAGATCCCCGCAAATCACAAGATGACCTTTGCCAAAGGTCCAGTGGCAGGCACTGTCCATGACCTTGTTAGCAATGAGTAAATTCCGGAATGCTTCAAACTCTCCTTCAATATCCGAAAGAGCGAGGATGGTGCGGACGTTATTCCATTCGCAGGGTTCAGCCCGGATGTCTTTTTTAAAAGGAACTGTAAAATCCCAGCCTGTATGATTGGAAAAATGAATGGACAGCGGATGCCGGTTTTTTTCGGATGCAGGAAAGGAATCAACTTTGAAAACTGAAGTATTATTAGAACTGCCAATGGAATGAACGATAACCCAACCATCCCGATAAAAAATATAGGGTCCATCGTTTTGATTCATGCTTTGAGCTTGAAGTAAGGAACTACAAAAATAAAAAAATATAAAGATTGCTGGTGGTGCCAGTTTCAGCCCTTCTTTTAATTTTTCGCAATTGTTAGTTTTGTATCCGTTTGCTTCAACATTGTACGCCACTCCAAGGTAATATATTTCGTATCTACGTATTCTATCATTTTTTAATTGTTTGCGTTATGAGAGATATTTAAAATTCAATTATTTAGCATTCTTATGTGGTTTGATATGTAACAGAGTTCTACAAACAGTATAAGTATTCAGGTTGTTTGTGATTCACATTTTTAAAAATCTCTTTATCATATATAAAACTTACAATTAAGAGTTCACGATGTCTTTCAACCAGTCCCGGATATTTTTCTGAAACGGACTGAAACAAAGCCATACTACGCGGGCCTATATAACCATCACCATTCCAATATCGCAAATCTATACCTACGTTTTTAAAATCAAATAAAAGATGTGAGAGAAATGCGTTTCCTTCATTAAAGGGCTGCAATTTTTCACCGGAAATGTCTTTATAATTTTCATAATAATTACCGGCTACAATTCTTTTTAATAACTTTTTATTCAGATTAAAAGTTACGGATGCTCCTGTTGCAAAAATTGGTAAGAGATTGGAGAGGGGTGTTCAAACTATCTATTTGCCCTCCTTTGTGTGAATACAATAATTGAATGGGTAGAGCAAGATTAAATTTTTTATTATTAATTATATTTAGTTTTGAAACATAGCCAATGTCAAATTCTTCTTTAAAATTATCGCCCAGGTGAATGGCTCTTCTCCAGTTTATAAAAAAATCATGGATATAAGGTTTTGTATCCACTTGAAATTGAAAGCCGCTTTCCAATCTTTCATTAATTATTAATTTATGATCATAAATGGGTCCAATAAATCCATGATTGGTTTTGCCTTGCAACGTCTATGAACTTTATGAAACATACTGTCCGGATATCCGGTAAGCTTGATTCTCAAATCTTTGCACTATCTTTTATAAATTGTGCCATCCATGTTAAATGGAAGTGCGTTTATATAAATTATCAACCAAACTCCAATGCAGCAGCATACCAAAACTTCCTATCATCCTTATCTTTTGGTAGCGTTTCATCTTAACTGCCTTCCTAAAAATATTTTACAAATCATACCTCGCTCGACCAAGTTTGATTGGGATCACAGAGATATTCAAGATTCTTTCGGTTACGATTGGTTCCTTGAGAATAAAGACCTTTTTCATACCCTTCAAATGGTTGCGATTAATAAAAAACTGTTGAAAATTAACAAAGCATTCGTGCGAATAATAGCAATAGTACGGTTCACTGCAAACTCCATGAACTTTATCCAACAAGGTGTAAGGATATCCGACATACAGGATTGCTAGAAAAGAATAGTACGGCTGAGTGGTCTGGATCGGAAACAACGAAACTGTTAGTGATTTTCCATATCTCCCTTGTATTTTCAAATTTGAGATCTCAGGATACATCCATAATTTACAATTTGTAAATTGTAAATTGTAAATTACCTTTAGGTATGCGATATCATAATGGGATGCGACCCCAAGACATAGTCGTATTATTGAAAATAATACTACTAGACAAAAAAGATTGGCTATTTAAAGATTTAGCAACTGAGCTTTTTTTAAGTCCAGCAGAAATATCATTGTCGTTACAGCGCAGCGCGGTGGCTGGACTGGTTAATTCAGAAAAGCGAAAGGTCCATCGACAAACATTCTTAGAATTCTTACAATTTGGGCTTCACGTTGTGTTCCCTGTCATACCAGGTGGCATTGTT